>Ga0156224_116_pt2 | contig 3091 bp, 1 predicted proteins | sample RifCSPlowO2_12_FD_107872 | JGI IMG/M metagenome (GOLD analysis project Ga0156224, IMG submission 107872) | Alphaproteobacteria bacterium RIFCSPLOWO2_12_FULL_40_11 | reverse complement strand
TACCACGTCTGGCGCCGTAGGAATTGAAATCATTTTTAGCGACACCCTTTTGCATCAGGTAAACTGCGGCTGGAGAAGTAGCGGAAATATTTCCTGCCGGAGAAATGTGGTCAGTGGTGATGGAGTCACCAAATAAACCAAGAATTCTGGCACCTTTTACTTCAACGGCATTGGCGCGATTAAGATCATCAAAGAAATTTGGTAAACGAATGTAAGTACTGTTTTTATTCCAATTGTAAGTGTCGGATTTGGTCACTTGAATTTTTTGCCAAGCATCGTCACCTTTGCACAAATCAGCATATTTTTTAGCAAAAACGGCACGGGTAATATTGGCATTAATCACCGCATCAATTTCGGCTTTAGTCGGCCACAAATCTCGCAAGAAGATTTTGTGACCACTAGTGTCCGTACCAATCGGATCAGTAGTAAGATTCATTGTTAAATTTCCGGCCAAGGCGTAAGCCACCACCAGTGGCGGCGAAGCTAAGTAATTAGCTTTTACTAAAGGATGGACGCGACCTTCAAAATTGCGGTTTCCTGAAAGCACAGCGCCGACTAAAAGATTTTTCGATTTAATGGCATCTTCAATTTGGTGATGCAAGGGGCCGGAATTGCCGATGCAAGTTGTACAACCGTAACCAACTACGTAGAAACCGAGCTGGTCGAGATAATGCTGCAAGCCGGAATTAGTTAGATATTCACTCACTACTTGTGATCCCGGAGCAATTGAAGTTTTTACGTGACCCTTAACTTTCAAACCTTTTTCCACCGCTTTTTTTGCAAGCAGACCGGCTGCAATTAGAACTGACGGGTTGGAAGTGTTGGTACAAGAAGTAATGGCAGCAATTACAACATCACCGTCACCAACATCGCTGTTAAGTTCAGGGATTAAAATGCGGCCTTCGTGAAAAGTATTTAATTCATTTTGGAAAACATCAAATGATCCTGAAACGTGACCAAGAGTGACGCGGTCTTGCGGTCTTTTTGGCCCCGCTAAACTAGCCTCGATGGTTGAAATATCTAACTCAATTACCTCGCCAAATTCCGGTGATAAATCGTGATTTTCGACAAAGATTCCTTGGGCTTTGGCGTAAGCTTCAACTAATGCTACCGTGTCTTCGTCGCGAGCAGTAAGATTTAAATAATCGAGGGTAATTTGATCAATCGGGAAAATGCCGCAAGTGGCGCCGTATTCGGGAGCCATGTTGGCGATGGTGGCGCGGTCAGCTAGTGAAAGCGTGGCCAGAGCCGGACCAAAAAATTCAACAAATTTTCCTACCACACCTTTTTTACGCAAAATTTGCGTAACGGTTAAAACCAAATCAGTAGCGGTAATGCCTTCATTCATTTTACCACTTAGTTTAAATCCGATGACCTCGGGCACTAACATTGAGATGGGCTGACCCAACATTGCTGCTTCTGCTTCAATACCACCAACACCCCAACCTAAAACGGCAAGACCATTAATCATTGTAGTGTGGCTGTCAGTACCAACTACGGTATCAGGATAAGCGATTACTTCGCCGTCAATATTTTTAGTCCAAACTACGCGAGCTAAATTTTCTAAATTTACTTGATGGCAAATTCCGGTTCCGGGTGGTACGGCGCGGAAATTATCAAAAGATTTTTGGGCCCATTTTAAAAATTCGTAACGCTCGAAATTGCGCTCAAATTCAAGTTTGACATTTTTCTGCAATGAGTCGGGAGAGCCGTAGGAATCAACTTGTACCGAGTGGTCGATTACTAAATCGACGGGTACTAGCGGGTTAATTTTTTTCGGGTCTTTTTGAAGCAGTGTAACAGCGTCACGCATTGCAGCTAGATCAACTACTGCCGGAACTCCGGTAAAATCTTGCATTAAAACGCGTGATGGGGAAAAGGCGATTTCGATTCTTTTTTTAGAATCTGCTACGGAGTCAATGATGGCAAGGATGTGTTCCTCGGAAATAATTTCACCGTCGAAATTTCTGATTAGATTTTCGAGGAGGATTTTTAAGCTGTAAGGTAATTTAGAAATGTCGCGATTGGCTTTTTGAGCGGCGTCAGCGAGGGAGAAGAATTTGTAAATTCTGTTGCCGACTTGGAGAGAGGATTTGGTGACGAATTCTGTTGTCATAAAGTTTAAGAATAAAGTTAACAGTTAACAATTAGCAATTAACAGTTGTGGCACTGCCGATTGTTAATTGCTAATTGTTAATTGCTAACTGTTAATTTTAATTCGAAGTCGCGCAAACCACCCAATTCGGATTAGGAGAATTCACGTCTTTTTTAAAAGTCCAAATATCTGTTAGTTCGCTGATTTCATCTTTTCTACCTTCAATCACCTGACCGCCTTTATCACTGACATAGTTGATTTGTTTTGAGACTATTTTTACCACGATGGAAGCAAAATTTTCTAGCAACATCGCGGAAATTATTTCGGCTTTTTCGATCGAAATTAAATTAGTAACCAAAGTGGTTTCTTGAGCTTTTCTTTGATTAACTGCATTCTCAAAACCTTGGTAAATTTTATCGGCGAGTAATATTTTTAAAGTTTCCAGATCACCGGCAGCAAAGGCTTTAATAATCATTTCAAAAGCCGATTTAGCACCACTGACAAAAAATTCGGCACTAATGTTGCAGCGTTGCAAAATGTTAGAAAAATTTTGTCTGGTGGTGGCATCAAGAGGTTGGAGAATTTGTTCTTCGATCTGATTTCTTTTCTCCAGAATAGGAATGATCTGCTGCTGATATTGCTGGGTGATTTTACTTTGAATGGCCAAAACTTCTTCTTTTCTTTTAGCTAATTTAGCCTCGATCTGCTTTTTTTCCTCTTCATCAATTTTACCCAACTGCTTATTTAGTTTTAGAAAAATAATAAATGCGAGGGCGGCGAAGAAGATGATGTCCATGGGGTGAGAATGGGGTATTGTTAGACCCCGCTTTCGCCTTTCAGGCTACAGCGCGGCACGCCTCGCTAACACTCCACCACAATTAATCCTACGGATTAATCGCGCTGTAGCGTAAGCGAAAGCGGATGGGGCAAGCGACGGGGATCGAACCCGCGACCCTCAGAACCACAACCTGATGCTCTAACCAACTGAGCTACGCC
>Ga0156224_115_pt1 | contig 6916 bp, 2 predicted proteins | sample RifCSPlowO2_12_FD_107872 | JGI IMG/M metagenome (GOLD analysis project Ga0156224, IMG submission 107872) | Alphaproteobacteria bacterium RIFCSPLOWO2_12_FULL_40_11 | reverse complement strand
CCGAATGCTTCAATTTCGGTGAAAATGTGATCTTTGGTTTTGCTGTTTTTATCTTCTGAATCAGTAAAAATATCTTCGGCCATATTGAATCTAAAACCAACAGACAAGCCAGCTCCAACCGCACTTTCTGAGAAGCTTTTATTTGGTACCGCTCCGCTTGCAACGGTTGAGCTACCACCATCCAGTGCTGCAAATGACTGGTTTGCAAAAAGCAATGTGGAAACAGATAAAGAAATTATTGTTAAAAATCTAAGCTTCATGAATTTAATTTTTTTTGGTTAATAGTGATAAACACTCGGTTAAACTAGCGGAGTTCTTGGCTGACATTTTACCATCAGCAATCTCAACTTGTTCCAAGTTATTCTGGCGCTTAGCTTCACAAGCTATCTTACATACTTCAGCCTTGTTGTTGCAAATTTCTTCTTGAATAGAAGCGGAAAATGCAGAGGCGCTCCATGCAAAACAAAAAACAGATGTAAAAAATATCTTCAAAAATTTCATATTTCTTATTTTATTGGTTAGAAGGCAAAATCATTGTGATCTAAGTGAATCTCTCCTGCTAATTTTACCGCAAAGTTAGAATTTGGATCATCAATTATGGTGTTACCACCTTCAAAGTAATATTCGATTCCGTGAGCAGAAGAATTGCTACCTTGACCCTCAGTTACAGAATCAAATCCAAGGCTTGAGAGATTTATTTTATCATCGAAGCGAATGAAGTCCAGTACGATATCGGTTTCGCTGTCTGTTGAATCGGTAAGGTCAGTAAAGATAAATTGATCATTGCCAGCACCGCCAATCATAACGTCAGCTCCCGCTCCGCCAGTTAAAGAATCGTTTCCATCATAACCTTTGATAATATCATTTCCATCGCCACCAAGCATAGCATCATTTCCTCTTCCGCCAACTATATGATCATTCCCGCCCGCACCATTGATAGTGTCATTCCCATCATTACTCCAAAGATAATCATTTCCTTCAGAGCCATTAATGGTAACGCTGCCGTAAGTAAATATGTTGGACGAAAGATCAATTATATCATTGCCGCCAAGGGCGTTAATAATTTCAATACCAAATAATCTGCTGCCACTGATGGTTGGGTTATCAGAAATCAAATCATCCAGGAAAATACTATCATCACCCTCGGTCAGATAAAGCGTGTCTAAATCCCCCTTTCCACCATCAAAAGCATCGTAACTTCTTATTTTTCCTGCCACATCTATTGAATCTCCCGTATAAGAATTTATGGCAACATAGCCAGCACCCCAAACATTATCAGTGACGTACATGATGTCGTCATCTCCTTCGCCTGCAAAAATTAAATCTGTTTTGCCAATATTGGCAAAAACTGTGTCATTTCCGCTGGTTGATTCAATGATATTAATTCTGTCATCATTTCTAACTTTGAGAGATTCTTTAACCACTAAAGTAAATAATGTTTTGATTTCAAACTCACCATCACTTGCCACCAAAATCAGATTAATTGCCCCAACGTCATTGTTGGTGGCGTTAATTCTAATAGTGTTTTTACTATTGCTGATCCAATCCAAAACATCGCTGCCATCTTCCATTTCAAGCCTTACCTCTAAATTATCACTATCAACATCGGCAAATATTTTAGAAATATCAATCTCTTCCAGCTGATCAGCCCGAACCATTTGATCACTCAGGCTATTTTTAATGGTTGGTGCGTCGTTAACATTGGCAACATTAAGATTGACTGCTGAGATATTGGAAATCGTGCCGTTAGAGTCTTTAATGGCGTAGGTAAATTGATCAGCTCCAAAATAGTTTTTGTTGGATCTGTATATTATCTGATTATTTGCATTTAAAAAAACTGTGCCATGAAGGACGCTGCCAAGTAAGATATTTTCTCTTTTTAGAGTTTCATCCTCAATGTCCGCATCATTGCTTAAAATATCGATAACATTATCAGAATCTTCCAGAACATTTATTTGATCATCAACGGCAACGGGGCTGTCATTAACGCTGGCAATATTTATTACCAATTCTTTAGTAATTTCGCTTTGACCATCAGTAACTGTATATTCAATGGTTTCGGTACCGTGGTAATTGGCATTTGGGGTATAAATTATTGAACCATTATCAATAACAACTGAGCCACTTTGGGCGCCATCAACATTAGTTATAGCCAGATAATCGCCATCCAAATCTGTGATGTTATTTAAGATATCAAATACAATTTGATGATCCTCATAAGAATTAAATATTCCTTCAATATTGATTTGCGGAACATCATCAACATTATTGATCGCAAGATTAATTTGTTTAGAAGTCAATCCGCCATTGCCATCGCTAATCACATAGTTAAAACTATCTGATCCAAAATAATTTGGATATGGTGTGTAGGTGATTTTGCCGTTTTCTATTGTAGCAATTCCGTGTGCCGGAGAGCTAACGCCAGTTATTGCTAAAGCATCGCCATCAACATCGCTGGCAAATTGTAACACATCAATTATCGCAACATTATCTTCATCCAGACTTTGAGAAGCCAAAGTGGCAATTGGCAAATCATTAACCGATTCTATGGCGATGTTAAAGTTTTTAACTATTTGAGTTTTGCCATCGCTGACTGTGTATTCAATGGTTTCGCTACCAAAATAATTGGCGTTTGGAATGTAAGTTAATTTATTATCAACGATGAGAATCTGACCATTATCAGCGCCGCTAACATTGGTTATGGTTAAAGTATCTTCATCATCAATATCGTAAGAATTTTTTAAAACATCGATGATCAAAATGTTGTCTTCCTTGATTATTTTATCTTCAACATTTTGAACAATAGGGGCATCATTGCCCGCTAATATCTTGATGGTTAACTCTTTGGTAATGACGCCACCATTGCTATCTTTTATGGTATAAATCAAAGAATCATTTCCGTTATATTGACTATCTGGCTTATAAATAATCTTGCCGCCAATAATATCGGCAATGCCGTTTGCTGGTTGACTAATAGCGATTATATTAAACTCATCACCATCAACATCGCTGACATTTGCCAAAACATCAATCAATATGGTGGCGTCTTCATTGACTGTAACATTGCTTAAATTAGCAACTGGCAAATCATTTACAAAATTAATCAGCAAATTGATAGTGTTGGTTTTGATGATATTGCCGCCAGAATCTTTAATGCGATAACTTAACTCTCTAACGCCATTAAAATTTGCTTCAGAATTATAAGTAATCAGACCAGTAGAAGAATCATAGCTGGCTTTAGCATCGTCAAACACCACATTTGCTATTCTACTTCCTTCAATTTGATCTAAAGATATGACTAAGGCTTGATCTTCAGTGCCAATAAAGGATTGGTTCTGCAGGTTAATCGCTGAATCAACGCCATTTTTAAAAGATATTCCTTCAACTCTTGAGCCGCTGCCATTGCCAATAAGCTGATCTTGAATTGCCAATGAATCATTCAGATTATTTTTAATTTTAATGATCAAATCTCTGCCATTATCACTTCTGGAAAATATCAGATTTTGTTTTTTAATAGAACTTTCAAAAGCGATAAAATCGCCATGATTATTAATGCCGTCAATGATGGTGTCGTTGCCATCACCAAGGTTGTAAATATAGGTATCGCTGCCACCGCCACCAAATAAAATATCATCTCCCGCCCCACCTTCAATAATGTTATTGCCAGCATCGCCGGTTAAGGTGTCGGCATAATTTGAGCCAATAATATTTTCAAAATTAGAAATAACATCACCCTGGGCATCGCCGCCAGATACGGTGTTACTGGCAATATTAACCACAACAGCAGAAGATGAATTAAGGTAAGAAATAGTGTCACCATTAACTTCAGAGCCTTCGCCACCATTTATAACATCAGCTCCCAAACCACCTTCAAGAACATCATCACCAACCTCACCAGAAATATTGTCATTACCAACTCCGCCTTCTATTTTATCATTTCCTACACCACCAACCAAAACATCATTGCCATCGCCACCATTGATAAAATCATTGCCATTGCCGCCATAAATTTCATCGTTGCCAGAATCGCCAAATAAGCGATCATTGCCCGAAGACATCCAGATTTTGTCATTGCCAGTTCCGCCATAGACAACGGAATCACCATAAGAATATTTTTGGGTAGAAAAGTTGATAACATCATTTCCAGCTCCGGCGTGAATTACAGAAATATCTTGAACTCTTGCTGTTGCTGAAGCGCCAGCCGCATCACTTCCAGAAGCTGAAGTTGGATCATCAAGAGCCAAAACATCATTACCCTCGGTCATTATAATTGTATTAACACCAGAGCCACCGATGAATTTGTCAAAGGTGCGGTTGTAGCCTGTGATGTCGATGAGTTGGGAAGTGTAGAAGTTCTTTGTAGCAAAATAATCCGATATTGTGAGCTGATAGTTTACTTGCGTTATGTCATTATCACAATATCCGTAAAAACCATCTTTCTGCCGATATAATGAGGTAGCAAAAATTTCAGGATGATCATATATCCATGCCCATTGCTGACCAATTTTTTTTGGATCATATGTATTTTTCCCAGAAACAACAATGTCGTCATTAATGTTTATATTGTTATTGGCTTGATATGTTTCGGTTGGAAGAAATTTAAACGAGACAATCTCATCACCTCCAAATTTTCCACTGTTGCGATACTCAAACCGTATCAAAAATTCATGATATATTTCAAAACCTGTATTGTTATATTTCGAATCCCCCTCATACCTCAAAATATCATCCCCGCCTTCACCGTAGAGTTCATCACTTCCTTTGCCGCCCCAAAGCTCATCATTTCCATCGCCACCATAAATTTTATCATCACCGGCATCGCCAAACAAAATATCTTCACCATTGGTTCCAAAAAGAATGTCGTTATTTTCTCCGCCGCTTAATCCGATCTGGAAGTTTAAGGAAGTGATGTCAGAAGTTGCGATATTTTCGATGATAATTTGCTGGCCATTATTAAGGGCAATTTCAACATTGCTGCCGTTTTGAGTCATTCCCGCCTGAATATCAGCAAAGGTAATTGGGTTTTGGTAATTTACTTTGAGGATGATTTTATCTTCGGTTTTGTTCCAGTTTTTTAGGCGATCGATGCTACTGCTTGCGCTGTTTTCTTTGGTGAGAATGATGATGTCAGAATCAGCACCGCCATCAAGAATGTCCGAGCCTTCGCCATCAACCAAAATATCATTTCCGGCCCCACCATAAATTAAATCATCGCCAGCACCACCCTCCAAAACATCACCACCCAGACCACCATAAATTTCATCATTTCCGGTATCACCATAAATTCTATCACTTCCCGATTCGCCATAAAGCTTGTCATTATCAGCGCCGCCTTCAATCCAATCATCGGAATCACCGCCTTTGATTTGGTCGTTTCCGGCATCGCCTTTTAAAATGTCAGCACCGCTTCCACCGTAAATATAATCAACTCCTGCACCACCGGAAATCTGATCAATTCCGGTGTCTCCAAAGATCGTGTCATTACCATCTTCACCATTAATCACATCATCTCCCGCTCCGCCGGAAATGTAATCGTCTCCAGCGCCCGCATTGATTAGATCAAATCCTTCTTGGCCGTAAATTGTGTCATTGCCACTTCCTGAGGTAATTGCATCATTGCCACCATTACCGTAGATCAGGTTATTACCATCTCCGGCATTAATCATATCTCCTTCATCATTGCCTTCGATTTTGTCATTTCCAGACCCGGCATTAATTACGTCATATCCAGCACCGGCAATTATGATGTTATTTCCTTCATTATCGGTGATTCTGTCATCACCGCCATTGCCTTCGAGATAATCATCTCCTGAGCTGCCACTAACAGTATCATTTCCTTCATTGGCATAAATTGTGTCATTGTCAGAACCGCCATCAAGATTGTCATTTCCGCTACCGCCATAAATTAAATCTTCACCAGCCTGACCATAAACATTATCAGCTCCGGCACCGCCGTGAAGAATATCATTTCCTTCACCACCATAAAGATTGTCATTGCCATCGCCACCATGCAGCTGATCATCCCCCTTTCCCCCATAAACATTTTCAGACCACCAATGTCCCACAATCCTGTCATTACCCTGAGTGCCTCCAAGGTTGCCTTCGTAGTGTTTATACCAAACTGTGTAATGACCACCAAACTTGCTGCGCTTTTCTTTTTTACTACGCCATTCAACTTGGTTGTATTTTTCGTAATCGATATCTTCCTGCTCACCGGAACTGTTGTAGTTGCTGGCATTGTAAGTTGAGGCAGGATTGGTTTGTTCGCCCTGAACCTGCATGATGTCATTATAACCAAGAGCCAGCTCTTCCTGAATAGAAGTGTCGATGTTGGCGTAAGTTGATGTCGTGTAAGAGATGCTGTTATCGCCGTTAATGGTGATGTTGGTCAGATCGATTGATTTTCCATCAGCAAACTCGATCTTTTTTAACTTCTCTCCACCAGTGAACTGGTCAGTAACGGTGATTTGATCAGATAGTAAGGTTCCAAGATCATTCTTGAACTGGATGAGAAGATTATTGCCGGATTTGGTTAGAACTGCTTTGTTGGTTACGTTGTCGCTGAGCTTGGAGTTGATGTCAGAAAGTTTTAGAGTATCGCTTCCGGATGTATCAGTATCGGTGATGGTATCTTGACCATCTCCGAGTCTGAAGATGATGGTGTCATTTCCTTCACCGGCGGTGATGGTGTCGTTACCGGTTCCGCCAAGGATTACATCATCTCCTGCACCACCGTCTAATGTGTCATTGCCGTCAGCGCCGATTACATAGTCATTGCCGAGTTCGCCGGAAAGAGTGTCATTTCCATCGGCGCCAAAGATGATGTCATTGCCGAGGCCGCCAAAGGCGAGGTCGTTTCCTTCGCCGGTGTTGATTATGTCATTTCCTTCATCGCCATAGATGATGTCTACACCTT
>Ga0156224_124_pt2 | contig 9622 bp, 9 predicted proteins | sample RifCSPlowO2_12_FD_107872 | JGI IMG/M metagenome (GOLD analysis project Ga0156224, IMG submission 107872) | Alphaproteobacteria bacterium RIFCSPLOWO2_12_FULL_40_11 | reverse complement strand
CAGCGTATGCATGATACGCTTCCGGTGCGGTGCTCGCCCGAGGCCAAGAGAATCGTGGCTTAGCGGAATTCTGGACGGTTCTAATGACGGATCTGGGATAATACAATAAATTGTTGATGAATTTTTGATGGCTTCAAAAAAGTGGAAAATTCTCTCTTGTTTCTTGACTTTGCAGGATCTCGCATATTTTTTACCGCCTTTGCTACTTATTTTTAAAAACCAATTTCCGTTCTTTTGATGATTACTGAAGACAAAGTGATTTCTATTGTTTCTGCAGCTTTGGAGGTGGACAAAAATTCCATCAACATCAACACCAAATCCAGCGATATTCTTGAATGGGATAGTTTGGGTCATTTGGCAATTTTAAGCAAAATCTCTGAAGAAATCGGCGATCAATATAATGAAAGCCAAGAGCTTGCCGCCTCAACTTCTATCAAGGAAATTCTCGATTGTCTCAATCGTTGCAGTAATGCGTTTGTTAAAAACTGAAACTGCGCTTGGCGCTAAAAAAATCGCGGTCAACTCTTTGTTTGATAATGATGATTTAATCCAAAAAACCGGCATCGAATATGTTTATCAGTCTGATGATAGTACGGTTTCTTTGGCTCTAACGGCCTGCACCAATATTGAAAAATACATCGATAAAAATTCTATCAAGCTTTGCATGATGGTAACCCAAACTCCCGACGATTATCTTCCTGCCAATTCCATTACACTTTCCAACCGACTTGGACTGCCATCAGACTGTCTTGCCATTGATATCAGCCAAGGCTGTTCGGGTTTCGTGCAAGCTTTGTGCCTAATCGACAAGCTCAATTCATTTTATAACAACATTCTTTTGGTTACCGCCGATCGTTATCGCAGCAAATTGCATGATGCTGATCGCTCAACTAACGCTGTTTTTAGCGATGGCGCCAGCGCCACCATCTGTCAATATGATCCACAATTTGGAATTATTTACGAAAGCCATTTCACCGATGGCAGCAAGCGCAATCTTTTATTTCAATCAGCTGGCAAAAAAGAAAATAACGGTTTTTTGCATATGTCTGGTGCAGAAATATGGATGTTTACCCGCATTAAAGTTGTGCCACAAATTGTTGAAGCGATAAATTTTTGCAAAAACAATAATCTCAAAATTAATGGTATTTACATTCATCAAGCCAGCCGCGTGGTTGTTGATGGTATAAAGTCTTTATTGTCTTTCGAAAAAGAAAAAGTTTTTGAAAATTATTCTGCTTACGGCAACACCGTTTCTTCTTCGATTCCATTTTTACTCAAAGATTTTCCCCTGAATTTTTCCAACAAAAATTCGGTAAATATTTTCGCCGGATTTGGTGTTGGCCTAACTTCTTCAGTAATAATTTACGGCAAAAAAAATGGTTAATTTATACGTAATTTATGGATCAGAAAGCGAGTTGCTTGAGGATATTTTTTCTTTCGAAAATTCTTATTTCATCCGAATTTACAACAAACGCGTGCCAAAAGAATTGGTCAACTCTTCCGATGTCAATAACTTCGAGCAATTCAAAAAAGTTTTTGATGAAAAATTTAAAGAACTGAAACCAAAACGTATAATTTTTATCGGCGCCGCTTTTCTGACGCAGAAAAATTTATTTCTGCAGGAAACCAGAGAAAACATCGACGATTCGCTAAAAGTTAACGTGCTGCAATATGTGCAATTTTGCCATTTTATTTTGCCTTACATGGTAAAAATCAAAGCCGGAAATTTCATTTATTTGAGCTCATTTCGTGCTCAAACTACATCCCGCGGTGTTAGTCTTTATTCTGCATCCAAAGCTTTTGGTGAAAAATTTTTTGAAGTAATTGGCAAAGAAAATGCCATTTTTGGCATTTATTCCACTTCAATCCGTATGGGTTATTTTGATGGACGAATGACCAATCTTATGGAACCGGAAAAAATCAAAAAATTCACCTTATCGATCGGCAATCGCAAATTTGGCTGCAAAGCCGATTTAATCGGCGCAATCAAATTCATTCTGGCCAATAATTACACCAATGGCGGTGTTATTGATCTAACTGGAGGAATCAGTTTTGCATAAAAAAATCGAACAGCTTTTTTCTACCAATTCCATTAAAGGAAAATTTTGCGAATTGCATCATATTGATCTTGATGACGCAGGATTGATTTATGATTTGCGCAACAGAAAAAAGGACAATTTTTTGCGCGCAACCCCTGGAACGATTGATGATCAGCGCAAATATCTACATGGCTATTTCGAGCGCTTTGCCAAAAGGGAAGAAATTTATTATAAAATTCTTGATCGCCAAACCGGGAAATTTTCTGGAGTTTTGCGCTTTACGGAAATCCTGGATAACAGAGTTTTCAACTGGCAAAGTTTTGTGGTTGCAGAAAATAGTTCACCCAATGTGCCACTTGATGCCATGTTGATGGTTTATCGAATAGGTTTTGAATTTCTTGAACGCGAAATTTGTGGTCCGTGGAATGTTGACAGGGATTTTGTCAGAATGATCAGGATTCACGATTTTATCAAAATGGCAAAAATTGTTGGTGAGCACGGAAAGTATTTTTTGTTCGTAATAAAGAGATCTGATTACCAAAACAATATTAACAAATTTTTAAAAATGGGCTATGCCAAATTAGCTCCTTTGTTATGACCAACACGATAGAAAATTGATTGTTCTTAAAATTTTGTGTCCAAAAAATCAGATCCTGAAACAAGTTCAGGATGACAATCCGGGGAGGATGGTTTCAAAACATGTCATCCTGAACTTGTTTCAGGATCTGATTTCAGAGACACAACATTTTTGATAACAACCTTTTGTGTCTTTTTCGTGCTCTGTGCTACGTGCTTCGAAGCACGACGCACGACGCACGAAGCACAAAATATTCCAGACACAGAATTTTTCTTAACAGCCCCCAATTCCACCGACGAATTTGGTTTCAACTGGTAATCGCACATTATCCACGACGTAAGATGGCCTTTCCCTTACCTCATCTAAAACGCGACGCAGATATTCTCCTATGATGCCAAGCATCATCATCATCACACCGAGTAGAAAGGAAATTATGCACATGATAGATGCCCAGCCAGCAACAGCTACAGATCCAAAAAGTGCATGATACAAAATATACAGCCCAAATCCTATGCTCAAAAAAGCGACAAAAATACCAAAAAGCGAAATGAATCTGATTGGGAGGTGAGACATGCTGATGATAGTGTCGATAGCAAGAGTCAGCTTTTTTTGTAATGTCCAACCGGATTTTCCTTCGCATCTTTTTTCTCTTGTAATTGGAATGCCAAGAGATCTAAAGCCGAGCCACCAAATCAGTTGCTGTGGAGTATAATTTTTTTCTTTGCAGGCAAGAAATGCATCAACAACTTGTCGATCCATCAGACAAATATCAAAACCGTTTTGCGGAAAATCTTTGATTTGGGAAATTTTTCTAAAAATAAAATAATAGGCCTGTGCAAAAATTTTTGAAATCAAAGGATCATTTCTGGTTTGGCGTGGGCAATAAATAAATTTATGTCCGTGATCGATCCATTCTCTAACCAATGTTGGTATGATTTCCGGCGGGTCTTGCATGTCAGATGCCAAGAAAACAACCGCATCTCCATTGCATGCGGAAATTCCAGCTCTGTGAGAGTTGATAGCACCAAAATTTCTGGTTAGAGTGATGAGTTTAAAATCTTGGTTTTTACTAAATTCGGAATTTAAAATATTAACAGTCTGATCTTTGGATCCGTCATCAATTACGATTATCTCAACATCAATATTGAACTCATGTCTTATTTTTTCGGCAACTTTTCTTATTCGCACAAGAGAAGAAAGAATAAATTTCTCGGCGTAATAAGTGTTTGTTGTAATTGAAAGAAGCTGTTTTTTAGTTTGCATTTTGAATCCTGTGAAAATTTTGTAAGACACAAAATTTCGCAAACAATCTCTTTTATGTCAGATCAAATCAAAATCACTTTTCCCGATGGCGCTTCGCGTGAGTTTTTGCGCGGTGTTTCCGGTTTTGAAATTGCCAAGTCAATCGCGATTTCTTTGGCTAAATCAGCGTTGGCAATTCGTGTAAATGGCGAGTTGCACGATCTTTCATACCTGTTTGAAGCAGATGCAAAAATTGAAATTATCACGCCAAAATCCGGCGTCCATACTTTAAAAGATGCTTTGGAAATTATTCGTCATGATGCGGCGCATATCATGGCGGAAGCGGTGAAAGAGCTTTTTCCTGAAACACAGGTGACAATTGGTCCGGCGATTGAAAATGGATTTTATTACGATTTTGCGCGTAAAGAACCATTTGTTTTGGAAGATTTGGAGAAGATTGAAAACAAAATGCGCGAGATCACGAAGCGAGATGAGAAGCTGGTTCGTGAGGTTTGGAAACGTGATGAAGCAGTGAAATTTTTCAACTCAATTGGTGAAAAATACAAAGCCGAAATCATCGCTTCAATTCCGGCAAATGAAGATATTTCACTTTATCGTCAGGGGCAATTTATCGATCTTTGTCGCGGTCCGCACGCCCCTTCAACTTCTCACGTTAAACATTTCAAATTGATGAAATTAGCCGGCGCTTATTGGCGCGGTGATTCAAAAAATGAAATGTTGCAACGCATCTACGGTACTGCCTGGGAAAGTGAAGAATCGCTAAAAAATTATCTGCATGTTTTAGTGGAGGCAGAAAAAAGAGATCATCGCAAAATCGGCCGCGCGCTTGATTTATTCCACATTCAGGAAGAGGCTACGGGATCAGTGTTTTGGCATCCGAAAGGCTGGATCATCTATCGCGAAATCGAAAAATATCTTCGCCAAAAGCTCGAAAAAAATGGCTATGTCGAAGTGAAAACGCCGCAATTGGTTGATCGCATTTTATGGGAAAAATCCGGTCATTGGGAAAAATTTCGCGAGAATATGTTTGTTGCTGAAAGTGAAGAACGTCTTCTTGCAATCAAGCCGATGAACTGTCCGTGCCATGTGCAGATTTTTAATCAGGATCTGAAATCATATCGCCAATTGCCGTTGCGCATGGCGGAATTTGGTTCATGTCATCGCAATGAATCTTCCGGCTCGTTGCATGGAATCATGCGCGTGCGTGCTTTCACGCAGGATGATGCTCATATTTTTTGTGAAGAGCATCAGATTAATTCCGAAACGATTTCTTTTTGTGAGTTGCTCAAAGAAGTTTATCGTGATTTCGGATTTGAAAAAATTGATGTAAAATTTTCAACGCGTCCGGAAAAGCGCGCTGGTTCTGACGACACGTGGGATAAGGCTGAAGCGGCTCTTGCTGAAGCGGTAAAAAAGGCTGGATTAACTTACGAAATAAATCCCGGCGAAGGTGCATTTTACGGACCAAAACTTGAATTTCATTTAACCGATGCCATCGGCAGAACCTGGCAATGCGGCACTTTGCAAGTTGATTTTATTTTGCCGGAACGGCTTGATGCAAGCTATGTAGCGCAAGATGGCTCCAGGAAGCGTCCGGTTATGTTGCATCGCGCCATCATCGGAACTTTCGAGAGATTCATCGGAATTTTAATCGAAAATTGCGCCGGAAAATTTCCGCTTTGGTTAGCGCCAGTGCAAATGGTTGTTGCAACAATCACCAATGATTCTGATCAATATGCCAGGCAAGTTCTGGAAAAATTAAAATCGCACGGTTTCAGAGCTGAAGCGGATTTGGACTCGCAAAAAATTTCCTACAAAATTCGTGAACATTCTCTGAAAAAAATTCCATACATTTTGGCAGTTGGAAAAAAAGAGTCGGAAAGCGGAAGCATTTCGGTAAGAAAATTTGGTGAGGAAAATCAGTATAGTATGAGTTTGGAAGAGTTTATTTTATTAGTGAGGAAGCGGCTTGATGACAAAAAGTAATTTTATTTCTTACCTAATTGCTCCGGCAATAGCTCTGATTCTGGTTTTTTTATCATTTGAGCTGTGGAATATCGATCTTCATTTGCCGATTTTTAGTGATGGTGGTGATACTCTTAGTGCGACATTTGTGGTTAAAAGTGTTATTGATTGCGGATGGTTTTTCTCCAATGATTTCGTGGGTTTACCACATCTTGTTGAAAAATTTTATCTACATGATTTTCCATTGAATGCAGATTCATTCCACTTTTTGCTGATCAAAATTTTATCTTACTTTTCTTCCGACCATTTTCTGGTTATGAATTTATTTTTTCTGCTCTCATTTCCCATGATTGCTTTTAGTTCTTTTCTGGTTTTACGCAGTTTTAAAATCAGCGCTTACACCGCAATTATCATCAGCATTCTGTATAGTTTTTTACCATATCACCTGTTGCGCAATGTTGGTCATATTTTTCTGTCGAATTACATGTCAGTTCCTTTGGCGGTGATGGTGGCGTTATGGATTGCTGAAAACAAAATCAGGTTGATCACAATTAGTAAAATCCGGCAATATGCCATCACTCCCAACCGTTATTTCATACTAGCTTCACTCATAAGCATTTTCGTTGCTACTAACGGTGTTTATTACGCCTTTTATTCCTGTGTCATTTTTGTTTTTGCCTGGTTCTTGCATGGTTTGAGGAATGATAAATTTTTTGATTGTGATTTTTTCTCTCCATTTGCTCTTTGTCTGTTAACAGGCTTAACCGTTATTTTGCTTAATATCCCATCGTTTCTCTATTGGTTTGAAAATGGTTTCAATCGCGTTGTTGCTGGTCGTGCTACGGCAGAAAGTGAATTTTATGCCTTGAGAATAACCGATCTGTTTTTGCCAATTGGCAATCATTATGTGAGTTATTTCAGAGATCTTAATAAGTTTTTTTACAATGTTGTCAGTGGAGGTGAAAGACAGATGGAGAGTCTCGGAATATTAGCCGCCAGCGGTTTTGTGTTTTTGTTGTTCTGGCTGATTGCCAAAAATCATGATGGTGAAAGCATGTTATGGCAAAAAACTGTGCGACAAACCTCATTGCCGCATGATAGAAAAAATCTCATTTCCAATCTTGCCAGTCTGAATTTGTTATCGGTTTTGTTTGCTACGGCTGGCGGTTTGGTAATGTTTGTTGCGATATTTTTTCCAACTTTCAGAAGCCATGCGCGTTTTGTGGTTTTTATTGCCTTCTTTTCGTTTTTCTTAATCGCCATTGTTTTTGATAAAATAATTGCGTCTTCCCGAAAAAAAACTTTGGGAAAAACTTTGGGAAAAACTTTGGCGCAAATTGTTATTTTATTTATTGCCATCGCCGCTTTTTTTGATCAAAGAGGGTATTATTCTGCCGAGACGATTCAAAGCGAAACGATGAAGGAAAAGTTTTCTGCCGATCGTGATTTTGTTGCGGAAATCGAACAGAAACTGCCAAAAAACGCAGCGGTTTTTATGATGCCATATATACGTTTTCCGGAAGGGCAAAGTTATGATATGCTGATTCCATACCTTCACTCAAAAAATCTGAAATGGTCGCAACCAGCAATTATAGGGCGTCCATCTCATTTGTGGCAGCGGAAAGTTTCAAAAATGAAATTTGATAAATTTATTTCCGAGCTGAAGAAGGTAAATTTTTCCGGCATTTATATCGACCGTAATTACATGTCGCAAATTCAAGGGCAGCAAGTCGCAGAACAATTTGAAAAACAACTGCAAAAGATTGCCAAACTTCCACCAATAATTTCAAAAAATTCCAATCTGGTTTTTTATGGATTTTAAATTTTTTTCCGGCAAAAAAATTTTCCTTACCGGACATACCGGCTTCAAAGGCTCATGGCTTGTTCTGTGGTTGAAAAAAATGGAAGCTGAAGTTTGTGGTTTTGCCTTATCCCCAGAAAAAGAAAGTCTGTTTAATATCCTGAATCTGAACGTGGAGCTGGATAGATCATGTTTTGACGATATTCGCAATTTTTCAGTTTTAGAAAATGAGATAAAAAATTTCCGGCCGGAAATAATTATCCACATGGCGGCGCAACCTTTGGTACGTCAGTCTTATTTCAATCCGCGCGAAACCTATGAAACCAACGTGATTGGCACATTGAATGTTTTTGAAGCGGCACGCAAAGCAGGTAGTGTCAGGGCCATCGTCAATGTCACCACCGATAAATGTTATGAAAACAAAGAAATAAACTATGCCTACAAGGAAGATGATATGCTCGGCGGCTATGATCCTTATTCATCAAGCAAAGCCTGTGCTGAAATTTTAACTTCATCCTATCGTCGCTCTTTCACGCAAAAGGAAGGGATTCATTTGGCTTCGGCGCGTGCCGGCAATGTGATTGGTGGCGGTGATTTTTCGCATGATCGGCTGATCCCAGATATTTTTCGTGCAATTCGTAAAAATGAAGAGGTGATATTGCGCTGTCCAAAATCTATCAGACCATGGCAGCACGTGCTTGAACCACTTTCTGGATATTTGGCATTGGCAAAAAATCTTTATGAAAACGGCAATGATTTTGCCAGGCCATATAATTTCGGACCTGATTTTGATGCGGAAAAAAATGTTGAAATTCTGACACAAAATTTCATCACAAAAATCGGCATTGGCGTTTATAAAATCAAAGAAGACCTTGATTTCCATGAAGCAGAAATCCTGAAACTCAACAATTCGCGCGCCAAAAAAGATCTGTTCTGGCAACCAAAATTATCCTTTGATGAAGCAATTTCCTGGACAGCGGAATGGTATAAAAATTACTTCGAGCAAAAATCAGATATGAAAAAATTCACCGCGGATCAGATCAAAAATTTTGTGAAAAAATGAAATATTACAAAGAGTTATTAACCATCGGCATCCCTGCTTATAATGAAGAAAAATATATCGCCAAAACAATTGAGTCCTGTGTTAATCAGGCTGGATGTGTTATTATTTCCGATAATGCCTCAACCGACAATACTGGTGAAATTTGTCAGAAAATGGCACAAAAATATTCTAACCTGATTTACATTTGTCAGGAAAAAAATATCGGCGGAGCTGCTAATTTTAATTTTTTGCTAAAGCAGGCTAAAACCAAATATTTTATGTGGCTTGGTGGTCATGATTATCTTGATGATGGTTACAGCAGGCACATGATTCATAGTCTTGAAAATTCCGATGCTGTTGGTTGCTATCCAGCTTCACGCCATGTTGATGATAATGGTGAAGAAATGGGAATTTATGAATTCTGGTATGCTAATCGCCTCAGCTGTGATTCGCCTTCGCAGCGTGTTTATGCCTTGATTGCCCATCTTCACGAAGTGTCCGCTTTTTTCGGGATTTATCGTCTGGAAGTTATGGCAAGAAATCCACTGCAAGCCATTATTGGTAATGACCATGTTTTTGTCTGTAATATGGCGTTGGCCGGACGCATGATTTATTCTCGGCGTTCAATTTACAATTGGCGACAAACTAAGATGGGGTTAAGCTATGAGGAAAATATAAAAATTTGGGAACGAAATATTGGTGGTTCGGAAAACAAGATTGGTATGTCGCGCAAGCAGATGAAGCAAGCGCAAATCAACATTTTGAGAAAAGCCGGATTCAAAGGAGTTGGAATTTTTTCCAAATTGTGTTTGCTTGTTAAAGCTCGGAAAAAATTACAGAAGAGATTTGGAGATTAGAGCCTGTATTCAAATTCATTTGTCTTTGCTTTTCCGCAAATTTTTGCTCATTTTTTTGAAGAATTTTTTGCAGTATGT
>Ga0156224_154_pt2 | contig 20697 bp, 20 predicted proteins | sample RifCSPlowO2_12_FD_107872 | JGI IMG/M metagenome (GOLD analysis project Ga0156224, IMG submission 107872) | Alphaproteobacteria bacterium RIFCSPLOWO2_12_FULL_40_11 | reverse complement strand
GTGACAGTGTGGTGAGATTTGTGATTTAGCTTAGAGTCTGTAAGTTTGAATCTGGGTTTCTTAAACGTTATTGGGGTTAATTATTTTGGACACAAAATTTTAAGAACAATCCGTTTTTATGATTTACGATTTATACTCATTCAAGCCGAAGAAGCCGAACTATGACGAAGAATTTTTGCTCAATTTTCCAATTTCTCACAAATCCTTCGATCTTATCATCATTGGCTCCGGCGGCTCCGGCCTTATGGCGGCGATTTCTGCTTTGGATGCGGGAGTAAAAAATATCGCGATCATAAGCAAGGTTCATCCCTCAAGCAGTCATACCGTTGCAGCGAAAGGTGGCATCAACGCCGCGCTTGGCAATATCAGCGCAGATGATTGGAAATGGCATGCCTATGACACCATTAAGGGTGCAGATTATCTCGCCGACATTGATGCAGTTGAAATTTTATGTCGCCAGGCAAAGCCGGCAATTATCGCGCTTGAAAAAATGGGCGTGGTTTTTTCGCGCAATGAAAAAGGTGAGATCGCGCAGCGTGCCTATGGCGGTCAAAGCCTTGATTTTGGACGTGGCGATGTTGCCTATCGCGCCTGTTATTCCAAAGATAAAACCGGTCATACCATCATGCATAGCCTGCATGAACAGGCGCTCAAAAGAGGTGTGAAATTTTTCTCGGAATTTTTTGTTACCGATTTGTTGCTTGAAGATCAGAGCAAATGTCATGGCTGTCTGGCGCTGGATTTAAATTCCGGTGAGCTGGTGATTTTTGAAAGCCAGATCGCAATTCTTGCTACTGGTGGTTATAGCCAGATTTTTCACAACACCACCTCATCGCTAGTTTGCACCGGCGATGGTTCGGCGTTGGTTTTTAAAGAAGGTTTGCCGCTGCAGGATATGGAATTTATCCAGTTTCATCCAAGCGGAATTTATGGACATGGTTTTCTTATAACAGAGGCAGCAAGAGGCGAGGGCGGCTATCTGCTTAATTGCGATGGTGAAAGATTCATGAAAAAATATGCGCCAAAAATGATGGAATTGGCATCGCGCGATGTGATTTCACGGGCCATAGCCACAGAAATTTATGAAGGAAAAGGTTGCGGTAAAAACAAAGATTTTCTCTATCTCGATTTACGGCATTTAAGTGATGAAGTTTTGAGTTCCAAACTTCCCGGCGTTGTCGAACTGGTTAAAAATTTTGTGCGTCTCGATGCTAAAAAAGATCTGATTCCCGTTGCGCCATCGGCACATTATACGATGGGCGGTATTCCGTGCGATCCAGATTGTTTTGTCATTGATGGCTTAATGGCAATTGGCGAAACCGCCTGTATCTCGGTTCACGGCGCCAATCGCCTTGGTTGCAATTCACTTCTCGATCTCATCGTTTTTGGCAAAATCGCCGGCCAAAATGCTGCCAAAAAAATCAAAAAGAATTTTTCCGGCAAAGCAAAGGAAATTGCAGAAGGTAAAATTGAAAAATTAAAACAGATCCTGAAACAAGTTCAGGATGACGAAGTGCAAGTTCAGGATGACGAAGCGCAAGTTCAGGATGGCGAAGCACGAGGCACAAAGCATGCTGAAGTAAGTTCAGCACAGGCTATGCAAAAACGTCATCCTGAACTTGTTTCAGGATCTGACTTATCTCACTTAAAATCACAGCTTCGAGAAATTAACGAAACCCATCTCGGGGTTTTTCGCGATAAAGAATTGCTGGAATCAGGCTTATCAAAGCTTCAAGAGCTATTTGAAATCTTTAAAACCTATCGCATTCAAAACAAAAATTTACTATGGAACGAGGAATTAATTGCTTATTTCGAACTTGAAAATCTCTTCCTCAATTCAATCGCCGCCAACTTTTCTGCCCTAATGCGCAAAGAAAGCCGCGGCGCCCATTACCGTTTTGATTTTCCAAACCGTAATGATGAAAATTTCCTCGCCCATAGTTTGGTCAAACTGAAAAAAAATGGATTGGAATTTTCACTTAAACCCGTGAAAAACAAATCAGAAATACCGGAACTAAACATAACTCCTCAAACTAGAGTTTATTAGAGTTCGTGCTTCGTGCTTCGTGCTTCGGTAATTTTAACATGCGGAGCACGAAAACAGACACAAATTTTGATTGTTCTTAAAATTTTGTGTCCAAAAAATCAGATCCTGAAACAAGTTCAGGATGACAATCCGGGGAGGATGGTTTCAAAACATGTCATCCTGAACTTGTTTCAGGATCTGATTTCAGAGACACAACATTTTTGATAACAACCCAAATTTTAAGAAACTGTTTACGATCAAAATGCGCTATAGTGCCAATTTAAACATCATCATCAAAGCCATCGAGAAAGCGACAAGGCATATGCCGCGGGATTTTATGGAGTTGGAAAATTTGCAGTCGAATATTCTTTCGGCGAGCAAGTTTGCCAATTCTTGCTATGCCCGTGTTAAGCAGATTCTGGTCGATGATCTGTCCAAAATTCGTCCCGATTACAATCTGATTTTTTCTGATGGTAGCAAAGTTACGCATCGGGAAAATGCCGAATATTCCTATATCATTTCTGTGGTTGATGGCTTTGAAAATATGCTGCGCTCGAACCCTGATTTTACTGTTGCCATAGCGCTTGAACATAAAAATGACAATGACAAAAAAGAGACAATTTCCATCGCTATCAGCAAAATTGTTGGTGGTGAACTTTACTACTGCGAGAAGGGTTTTGGTGCTTATTTGAACAATCGTCGCATTCGTGTTTCCAAAAGAAATGGCGGCGAAATTCTGGTTGCAAGTGAAGATCAAACTTTGATTTCGGAAAAAGATTATTTATTGCGCGCCTATGGTTGTCGCACCCTCGCTCTTGCCTACGTCGCCTCTGCCCGCCTCGAAAAAGCCATTTTCAAAAAAGAAAATCTCGAATTCCTGAAACCATTTTTACTCTTGGTGCGTGAGGCGGGAGGAAAAATTTCCGAGGAAGAAAAATTTATTTTAGCCGGAAGTTGATGCAATTTATTGACGAAGTAAAAATTCATTTAAGCGCCGGAAATGGTGGTAATGGCGCTTCCAGTTTTCGTCGTGAAAAATTTGTGCCGCGTGGCGGACCAGATGGTGGCGATGGCGGACGTGGCGGTAGCGTAATTTTTGAATGCAGCGGAGATTTAAACACTTTAATCGACTTTCGTTTTCAACAGCATTTTGCGGCAAAAAATGGTGCGTCGGGACGCGGAAGCAATCAAAATGGCCTTTCCGGCGATGATCTGATTTTGAGGGTTCCTTCAGGTACGCAGGTTTTTAACGAGAATAAATCCGAACTTCTGGCTGATTTGATGAATGATGGCGAAAAAATAATTATTGCCAAAGGCGGACGCGGAGGGCTTGGCAATGTTAATTTTAAAAGCTCAACCAATCGTGCACCAACCTACGCACAAAAAGGCGAAGAAGGTGAAAAGCTTTGGGTCAGGCTGGAACTAAAGCTGCTATCCGATGCCGGTTTGCTTGGTATGCCAAATGCCGGCAAATCCACTTTTCTTGCTACAACAACTCGCGCCAAACCAAAAATTGCTGATTATCCTTTCACCACTCTAAAGCCGCAACTCGGCGTGGTCCATGTTGATTTGCATGAATTTGTTTTGGCAGATATTCCTGGTTTAATTGAAGGTGCATCAAGTGGCAAAGGTCTTGGCGATCGTTTTTTAAAGCATATTGAGCGTTGCGGTGTGTTGCTGCATTTGATTGATGCTTCAGCGGAAGATGTTGTCGAAAATTATCGCATAATTCGCGATGAACTTGCCTTATATAGTCCGGAACTTTTGCACAAGGAAGAAGTGGTTGCGCTCAATAAAATCGATCTCCTTGAAGCATCTGAGGTAAAGAAAAAAATTACTCGTCTGAAGAAATTGACCCCAAAAGTTTTTGCAATTTCTGCCGTTACGAAAAAAGGCGTGACGGAAGTTTTGCGCGAGCTTTACCAAAGAATCGAAAAATATCGTGAACAAAAATAAAAAACTGGGCACGGCACTAATCACAGGAGCGGCAAAGAGGATAGGGCGCAAAGTCGCTTTAAATCTGGCTGCGCAGGGTTATGATGTGGTGATTTCTTATAATAAATCTGAAGCTGAAGCGCAAAAATTGGCGTTAGAAATCGCAAAAAAATTTTCGGTTAAATGTGAAATTTTCCAGTGCGATTTGTGCGATTGGAAGCAGGCAAAAAATCTGGCGCAATTTGTAAGAAAAAAATTTCCCGATTGGAATTTGCTCATCAATAATGCTTCAATTTTTAACAAATCAAAATTCCTTACCGGCACTGATTCCGACTTGCTTGACAACCTTAACCTCCATTTTTTATCGCCACTGATTCTGGCAAAAGAATTCGCCAAAAATCCGGCAAAAAATTCCCATATCATCAACATGCTCGACAAGAACATTACGCGTTTTGACACCAGTTATTTTCACTATCTTTTAAGCAAAAAATTTCTCGCGGAATTAACCAAAATGCTGGCGGTTGAAATTGCTCCTGAAGTTAGAGTTAACGCGGTTGCACCTGGTTTTGTTCTTAACTCAATTGATGAAAAGAATCCATCAAACGAAACTAGAAATCTGATCAAAAAAATTCCGCTGCAAAAAAAGGGCGAGATTAAAAATATTTGGCAAGCGATTGAATTTTTGCTAAAAGATAAATTTGTTAACGGGCAAATTTTATTTATCGATGGAGGCGCTAGTTTGAATCATGCGGGATAATTTGGGACGTGCTTCGTGCTTCGTGCTTCGTGCTTCGGAAGAGAAGTGCAAAGACGAAATAGCCATTTTTGCTGGACGTGGGCAATTACCGAAAATTTTGATTGAAGATTGCCAGAAGAATGGTCGTAAATTTTTGTTATTTTTGCTTGAAGGCGAAAAATATGACATCGACTATTCAGCCTTTAATCCTGTATCTCTAGGCTATGGTGAGGTTGAGAAGTTTTTAAAAATTCTGCATGAAAATGAGGTAAAGAATTTGGTTTTTATTGGCGGTGTTACCAAGCCCAATTTTTCAGCGCTGAAAGTTGATAAAAGAGGTGCGATTTTACTGGCCAAAATTCTTGCCAATAAAATTCTTGGCGATGATGCGGTGCTTAAAACTGTGGTAAATTTTTTCGAAAAAGAAGGTTTAAAAATTTTGCGTATTGATGAGCTTCTCGATTGTGTAGTCTCGCAAAAAACCACCTTAACTCAAACAAAGCCAAGCGCAGAAAACCGCGATGATATTGAAGTTGGCATGAAGGCGATTAATCATTTTTCAAAATTTGATGTTGGGCAATCTGTGGTGGTAGCGCAAAGGCAAATCATTGCAGTTGAAGCTCTGGAAGGCACAGATGAGATGATTAAGAGATGCAAGAATTTGCGTCAAAATTCTGTGTTGGTGAAGATGAAAAAAAGCAATCAAAGCACCAAAGCCGATCTGCCGACAATTGGCGTTGAAACCATCAGGGCCTGTTTTGATTCCGGTATCAAAGGCATTGCCGTTCAGGCCAATCATACTCTGGTTTTGGAGAAGGAGCTAACGATCAAAACTGCTGATGAATTGGGATTATTTTTAACTGTGATTTGAGAGTTTGTTTATGATCTTTTTAGAGCCTGTCTTAAAATTCTGTATATATCCCGAAACAAGTTCGGGATGACAGTTTAAGAAAGATGGTTCCAAAACAGTCATCCCGAACTTGTTTCGGGATCTATTTTTAGAAACATAAAACACATGGAATTAGGAAAAAAATTTCCTTCAGAAGTAAAAAAAATATTTTCCATTTTTGGTGATGAAATCCGCTTGGTTGGTGGTTCGGTGCGTGATTTGTTGCTTAAGAAAAAAGTTTCCGATTTTGATTTTGCTACCACGTATTTGCCGCAGGAAATCGAAAAAATTCTTAAAAAAAATAAAATCAAATCAGTGCCAACCGGCAAGAAATTTGGCACGATCACGGCAGTGATTAACGGCAAGAATTTTGAAATAACCACCTTACGCAAGGATAATGAAACTGATGGTCGTCGCTGCAAACCTCAATTTGTTGATGATTTCAAGCTTGATGCCGCAAGGCGCGATTTTACTATTAATGGGCTTTACTCTGATGCGGAGGGAAAAATCCATGATTATTTTGATGGAATTTCTGATCTGAAAAAAGGCAAAGTCAGATTCATTGGTGATGCTAAAAAACGTATCGAGGAAGATTTTTTACGCATTTTGCGTTTTTTTCGTTTTAGTTGCGAATATGGCAAGAGCCTTGATCAGAAAGGGTTGGCAGCGTGCATTTCTTTGAAAAAGAATCTAAAAAAACTTTCGCGCGAAAGAATCAGGCAGGAGTTTTTAAAACTGATTGCAAGCTCAAAAAAAGATCGCCTGATTGCAATTTTAAAAGTTCTAAAAAGCAAAAAAATTGCCGATGAAATTTTTTCTTCGCCGCTTGATATTTCAGCTTTTGAGAGGCTTGGTGAGGTTGGGTTAAAGTTAAAAACCACCATTTTGCTTTTGAATGAAAATACCGATTTAACAAATCTAGTCCGCGAGATTTGCGCCACAAATCAGGAAAAAAAATATTTCAAATTTTTGATTTCAAATCAGCCAAAGCTTGAATTGCTGGCTTTTTTTACAAAGGATTTGGTGCTGGATCTTCATCTTTTTTACGCCGCAAAAGGCATAAAAATTTCACAAAATGATTTGCGTTTTATACACAATTTTTCCGCCACTTTTCCTCTTACAGGCGCAGATGTGATTAAGCTTGGATTTAAAGGCAAAGAAATCGGAAATGCCATCAATGCCGCCAAAAAGTTTTGGGCTGAAAATAATTTTTTACTCAATAAAAACCCGCTGATTCAATTTTTAAAAACTTATGAAAACCAGATTTGAGGAAAGAAAGGAAGATTTGTGTAAAGCCTGCTTTCGTTTGAGAGATGCTGTTAGCCAGCCAAAAAACGATTTTACCAGAGATTCAGCAATAAAGCGTTTTGAGTTTTGTTATGAATTGGCATGGAAAGCCATAAAGTTATATCTTGAAACTAAAGACATAGATGTTCGTAATCCAAAAGATGCTTTTAAAGAAGCATTGGTTCAGGGGCTAGAGCCTGTCTTAAAACCCACCGCGCCTCGCTTTTCCATAAATTTTGGCTCGTTTTTTGGCAAAATTTTTTGCAGTATGTTGAATACAGCGGCAAAATTTTGCCAAAAAGTCGCTCAAAATTTATGGAAAATCGAGACACGTTGGGTTTTAAGACAGGCTCTAGTTGATGATGGTGATGCTTGGAGTAAAGTTCATTCATATCGCAATCTTACCAGCCATACATATGATGAAGATTTGGCAAATGAGGTCTATGATTTTATTGCTAAATTTGGATTGAAATTGTTTGAAGATTTAACAGCAAAATTGAAATGAAAACCAGATTCGGATTTGACAAGTGGGTTTTAGAGCAGATCACCAATGTTTTTGAGCGTTTTAAAAATGTGGATAAAGTTTTGCTGTTTGGATCGCGCGCCAATCAATCTTACAAAAACTATTCTGACATAGATTTAGCGGTGTCAGGTAAGAATCTTACCCGTGACGAATTTTTGAAAATCTTTGCAGCCATTGATGATTTACCCCTGATCTATCGACTTGATTTGGTGCAGCCGGATAAATTGTCAAATTCTGGGCTAAAAGAAAAAATTTTAGAACAGGGAATTGAAATTTATTCTGCCCAAAAATAGCTTCCTGCGATTTTTTGGTAAAAATTGATGCTTCGAAAAACCCAAATATGTCAGGCTCTAGGCTTTTCGAAGCATCAATTTTTCCTCAAAAGTCCTTCGCTAAAAGTTCGGTATCTTCAACTTGAATTGGTATAAACGCCAATTCCGGATAAGAACCTGCCTAAATTTTTCTCGATCTACTCCCCTCTCCCCTTGTGGGAGAGGGTTGGGGTGAGGGGTAAATTTTAAAACAACCCCAATAACGCTTAAGGAATTATGGCTTAAGTCTACAAACTCTGAGTAAAACCAATAAACTCCACCACACTGTCACCCCGCACTTGTTGCGGGGTCCATTTGGTCGCAACCAATAAAATCAAGTCTTTGACGAGATGGACCCCGCAACAAGTGCGGGGTGACAGTGTGGTGAGATTTGTGATTTAGCTTAGAGTCTGTAAATTTGAATCTGGGTTTCTTAAACGTTATTGGGGTTAAAACATCAATTCAGAAATTTTGGAAAGAATCGATTAAAAAAGTTAATACCCCTCACCCCAACCCTCTCCCACAAGGGGAGAGGGAACTAATCGAGATTGGCTTGATGCCTTATCCGGAATTGGCGTTATAAACTTTCATATGGCAACAGCAAAACAGGAACAGCTCTACAACGAAATCATCGAATATTATTCCTATGCCGATCGTCTGGTTACGGCAGTTGAAAGCGATGATAGCAAATTGGCCGAGCGGCAATTTGAGGTTATTGAAGAAGTGGTATCGCGTCTCGAAGATTATGCTGATCAGCTGGCATCGCAATATATCGAATTTGTAAAAAATGGCGAGCCAAACAATGTTTTAGAACCAGTAAGATCGTTGCTGAATGACATTTCAGCCAGGGTTTTAGAATGTCGCAACAGAATCATGATGCTTCATCAAGAAGAACATGCATGAAAGAAGTTCTTGCCAGACTTAATTCTGATCTGAAAAAAATTGATGAAATAATCCTAGCTTTTTCCCGCGGCAAATCGCCTTTGATTCAAGAAATTTCCCATCATCTTATTTTTTCCGGTGGCAAGAGAATACGTCCGGTTTTGTTGATTATGGCGGCAAAATTATTCGGTACAAAATCGCAAGATAATCACCATAATTTAGGGATTGTTCCCAAAATTTTGTGTCTTTTTCGTGCTACGTGCTCCGTGCTCCGTGCTTCGTGGATTAAAATTACCGAAGCACGATGCACGAAGCACGAAGCACGAAATATTCCGGACACAAAATTTTGCTTAACAACCAATTTAGGCGCCGCTATTGAGCTCATCCATTCTGCGACTTTGCTTCATGATGATGTTGTCGATGCAAGCCAGATCAGGCGCGGCAAAAAAACCGCCAATGCTGTTTGGGACAATAAGGCCAGTATTCTGGTTGGTGATTATCTTTTTTCGATTGCTTTTCAGCTGATGGTTCGCTGCGGCAATTTGCGTGTTTTGGATCTTCTTTCTCAAGCTTCCTCAATCATGGCTGATGGTGAAGTGATGCAATTGCAAAATTCTAATGATATTGCTTTGTCGCGGGAAAAATATCTGGAAATCATTTTTTGTAAAACCGCCGCTCTTTTTTCTGCCGCCTGTGAATGTGGCGCTTTGATAAATAATGCTGCCGAAGCAGAAATATCAGCGTTGCGCGAGTTTGGAAAAAATCTCGGTATGATTTTTCAGATTGTTGACGATGTTCTCGATTATTCTTCCAGAAAGCAGATTCTTGGAAAAGATATCGGCAATGATTTTTTTGAAGGAAAAGTGACATTGCCGATAATTTTTGCCTACAAAAATGCCAGTGAAACAGAACAAAAATTCATCGCTGAAATTTTTGAAAAAAACTTGATTACGACAGATAAAAATCACAATAATCTGAAAGAAATTTTGACGCTGATTAAAAAATACAATAGCCTTGAAGCCTCGCAAAAGCTGGCTTTGAACTACCACAAATCAGCGTTGGAAAATCTAGAAATTTTTCCGGAATCGCAGGTAAAACAGGATTTAATCGTGATTCTAAATTATTCTTTGGAACGAATTTCGTGAAATATCTCCTAACGCGCTTGGTGCGCTACATCCTAATCATCATAATTTACGGAATTTTTGTGCTGGTTGCTCTGCGGCAACCGGCGAAATCGCAGATCATTGATAGCTCTTTTTATCGTTGGACATTGTATGAAATTCAGGAAAATGAGCTTGAAGCCAAGAAATGTTATATCGTTTCCCATCCGGTAAAATCAGATACAAATCACAATGCCAGACAAAAGCCATATATCATGATCACGCGTTTTCAAAAAGATCGCACTGAAGAAATCAGCGTTTTTTCCGGCTATGAATATAAACTAAACAGCGAAATTTTTGCGATGATTGATCAAAATCTTTTTCGTCTCAAAGCTAAAACCGATATCGCCTGGGCTAAAACCAGATATGGCGACATCAATACAATCGAAACCATGCTAAATGGCACAATTTTGAGGGTGCGCAGCGACTCGGCATTTGGCACTTATGCGGTTGATGAATATTCCTTAAAGGGTATCACCAGAGCCTATGCGCGGATGAGAGAGATTTGTAAATAAATTTTGATTGTTTTTAAAATTTTGTGTCTTTTTCGTGCTTTGTGCTTCGTTGGTTAAAATTACCGAAGCACGAAGCACGTCGCACGATGCACGAAATATTCTAGACACAGAATTTTGCTTAACAGCCACTATTTCATCCTTGAATAATTCTCCAAATTAATTGAAAAATTTTCCTTGGTGAGAGCGGGCGATTTGCTTTTTCAGCGGGTCAGATTTGAAAGAAAGCAGCCCAGAATTTGTCGGGTCGGGTCGCTCTCACTAAACGTTGAACAATGTCTTATCTCGTCCTCGCTCGCAAATATCGTCCGCAAAATTTTGATGAATTGATCGGCCAGGAAGTGCTGGTTGCAACTCTGACCAATGCTATCAGAAATAATCGTCTGCATCATGCCTATATTTTAACCGGAATTCGTGGTATCGGAAAAACCACCACAGCGCGGATTATTGCTAAAACTTTAAATTGTCTGGATCAGGATGCGTTAAACAATGCCAAGGCTTGCGGCATTTGCGATAATTGCCGCCGGATTGCCTCTTCAAAACATCAGGATGTCGTTGAAATTGATGCGGCAAGCAGAACCGGAGTTGATGATATTCGCGAAATTATTGATTCGATTGCCTATGCGCCGGTTGCATCAAAGCACAAAATTTACATCATTGATGAGGTTCACATGCTCAGCAACAGCGCATTCAACGCTTTGCTGAAAACTTTGGAAGAGCCACCAGCTCATGTTAAATTCATTTTTGCCACCACTGAAATTCGTAAAGTGCCGCTGACGGTTTTATCGCGTTGCCAGCGTTTTGATTTGCGTCGTCTTGACGAAAGTGAAATTGTTTTGCATCTCAAAAATATTCTTAACAAAGAAAATTTTGAAGCTGATGAGGAAGCACTTTCTCTTATTTCCCGCTTTTCGGAAGGCTCGGTGCGTGATTCACTTTCCTTGCTTGATCAGGCTCTTGCAATCAATAATCATCAAAAATTTTTGTCATCTGATGTGGTTGAAAAAATGCTTTGCCTTTCCGATCGTGTTGCGGTGATTGAATTGCTTGAAAAAATTTTAAGTGGTGATTTTCCGACATCCTTGAAAATTTTTAGCGAATTTTATTCGCATTCATCAGATGTTTTGCAGCTGATTAATGACATTCTTGAAATCATCCATAAAGCCACGTCAATCAAGCTTGCGCCGGATTATAATCTTTATGGTTATTCTGAAGAACAGCGGAAAAAAATCCGCGATATTGCGCAAAAAACTTCCCTGAATTCCCTGGCCAGAATTTGGCAAATGTTGAGCAAGGGAATTTCTGAAATCAATTTTTCTTCCTCGCCGAAAATGGCTTTTGAAATGTTGCTGGCAAGGCTTTGCCATCTCGTTGCTTTGCCGGATTTGCAACAGGTTTTGTTAAATTTGGATCAGAAAAAAAATAATATTGCCCAAAAAAATGCTCAAACTAATGATATCAAGCCCGTATCTTTGGGAGACAATGATCTCATTAGCGAAATCATGCGCAATTTTGAAGGCGCAAAATTGGTTTAAATATGTCTGAAGAAAGAAAAATAAAAATTCTCTGTGTCGAAGATGAACAGGACATCCGCGAAAACATTGCTGAAATTTTGCGTGATGAAGGTTTTGAAGTGTTTGAAGCCGATAATGGCAAGCATGGTTTCGAAAGCTTCATGCAGCATAAACCGGATTTGGTGGTTTCTGACATTTTGATGCCGGAAATGGATGGTTATGGTCTACTCTCTTTGGTGCGCGAAAGCAGAAATATCCGCAACAACAACGTGCCTTTCATTTTTCTTACCGCCTTGGGGCAGAAGGAAAATGTTATCAAAGGCGTGAATCTGTCGGCCAATGACTATCTGATCAAGCCAATCGATTTTGATTTGATGGTGGCCAAAATTAAGGAAAAAACCGCCAATTCTCTAAAAGTTCAGGAGGTTCATAATCGCAGCATCAGAAATCTCAAAAATCAGGTTTCGCTTGTTCTGCCGGCTGATTTATTTTCATATCTTGATGTCATCACGCAGGTTTCGTCAGTTCTGAAACAGGAGCCATATGGTCCATTGCCGCATCGCAAATATCTCGAGGATTTCGACAAAATTTACATCAACGCCACAAAGCTTCGTGCCTGTGTTGCCAATGCTTTGGATCAATCAGTGATTGATCACAAACTCAATGCCGAAGAAGATGTTTTTTCGATGTATGATTTTTTGAACGAATTTGTTGCCGCTTTAAGCGATAAGTTCAAAAACCGCATAGAGCTGGAAAAACCGTTTGAAGTTGAATCAATGCCGCGCACCAAACTTGATCGTTTGGTCATCATTGATGCCTTGCGTAAAATTTTTTCCGGATTGTTTAAATCTGATTCCGAATCTTTGGTTAATGTGACTATGATGATTGATCATCTCGATCAGATGATAGTTATTTTTTATCTCAAATCGCAGATACAAAATATTAGCCTTGCCGCCAATGTTGACGAAGAGCAGGTTTGTAAAATTCTCGACAAACAGAATTGCCGCTTTGAGGTGATTGAAGCCAGAGAAAACACCGCAATATTAACCATTCCTTCTTACCGCTTGATTTCCCGCTAATGGCAAAGCAAATACGTGATTTGAGGATCTTCGGCCTTATTTGGTCGGCAATTTTTCTGTTCTTTTCTTACAAGTTTGAAAGCTGGTTTTTCTTGAGTTTGGCGGTTGGTTTTTTTCTGATTTCCGTCATCAATCCACAAATTTTTGTTCAGATAAAATTCTATCAGGGATGGATAAGATTCGGCAATTTTCTTGGCAAAATTAATGGTTTTTTAATCAGCTTCATTTTGTTTTACGTTATTTTTGTGCCGATTGGAATTATATTGAAAATTCTTGGCAAAGATCCATTGCGTAAAAAATTTGATCAGGCGCAAGACAGCTATTTCATTGATCGCAAAGATCAACCTGGTGATATGAAAAATCAGTTCTGATGTCATTTTTTGAAAAAAATCCGAAATCAACTTTGATCGCGATTAATCTGCTTTTTGTTTTGATGATTGCTGCGATTTTTTATTCATTTAGTGCCGATTTGTGGTACAAAATACGTTGCGGTGAAAAGAGGCATATTGTTTTGCGTGAAAACCAGCAAAACAGTAATCAATTCAGGATTCCACCTTACGATAAAACGCAGAAATATCCGTTTAACATTGATGAAAACGGCTTTGTCAAACCGGCGAAAATTCACGAAAATTCCGATGTGAATATTTTTTTTCTCGGCGGTTCAACGACGGAATGTGAATATGTTGATGAGCTTTATCGTTTCCCTTATCTTGCTGGCAGAATTCTCGAAGAAAAAACCGGCAAAAAAATCAATTCCTACAATGGTGGAAAGAGCGGTAATAATTCAATTCACTCCGTCAATAATCTTCTCAATAAAGTCGCGCCTCTCAAGCCTCATATCGTGGTGTGGATGGAAAATATCAACGATGTTTCAACTCTGCTTTACGAAGCAACTTACTGGAACAAAAACCGCAGCAGATCGAACTTAGGCTGTTTTGACAAAAAGACTGGCAGAAATTTTCAAAATGAATGGCAGGAATCACCTTTTCGCGATATGATTCTTGATTACAAACATCGCGAAAAAATCAAAGCCGAGCAGAAAAAAATCTTAATCCTGTTTGTCGCCATTGCCAAATCGCTTGGAGCGAAGCCAGTCTTGATGACGCAGTTTAACAAAATTGAAGATAATCCGAGTTTTATTCTGAAAGAAAATGATCGGAAATTCGACGATGCCTATCGTAAAATTTATTCTGATTTCCAAAATATCACTCGCGAAATTGCCAAAGAAAATAACGTAATGTTAATTGATTTGGCGCGTGAAGTGCCGGTGCAATATCTCTACGATTGGGTTCATTTAGGCAATGACGGGTCAAAATTTGTCGCAAAAATAATCGCAAATAAATTGCAAAAATATGTCTCTGATTAAGGAGCTTTGGATTTTCTTAAAGGTCAGAAAAAAATTTTGGCTATTGCCGATAATTTTAATCATGTTGCTGCTTGGTCTTCTGATCGTTGTAGCGCAAGGTTCGGCGGTTGCTCCGTTTATTTACACTTTGTTCTAGAGCCTGTTTTCAAACTATTTACCCCTCACCCCAACCCTCTCCCACAAGGGGAGAGGGAGTTAGTCCGAATTCGGTGTTACTCCCTCTCCCCTTGTGGGAGAGGGTTGGGGTGAGGGGTAAATATTTATTTTTAGCATTACGATGTATATCCTCGGCATTTCTGCTTTCTTTCACGATTCAGCCGCCTGTCTGATCAAAGATGAAGAAATAATTGCCGCTGCGCAGGAAGAGCGCTTTACGCGCAAAAAGCACGATGCTTCTTTTCCAGAAAATGCTATTGCATATGTGCTTGCAGAGGCAGGAATTACGCTTACTCAAGTCGATCACATCGGTTTTTTTGAAAAGCCTTTCCTGAAATTTGAACGTCTGATTGAAACCTATCTTGCCGAAGCGCCGCGCGGTTTTAGCTCCTTTGTTACCGCAATTCCAATTTGGCTAAAACATAAATTATTTCTCAAAGACACCATCATTAGAGAGCTTGGCAAGGCAGTTGAAAATAAACTTTTATTCGGAGAGCACCACCAATCCCATGCCGCTAGCTGCTTTTACCCATCGCCATTTCATGAGGCGGCGATTTTGACGATGGATGGGGTAGGTGAGTGGGCTACAACTTCAATTGCTCGCGGCTGCGGAAATAAAATCGAGTTTTTGCAGGAAATCCATTTTCCACATTCGCTTGGTTTGTTCTATTCAGCTTTTACTTACTATCTCGGTTTCAAAGTCAATTCCGGCGAATATAAGGTGATGGGGCTCGCACCTTATGGCGAGCCGAAATATGTCGATCTCATCAAAAAAAATCTCATTGAGATCAAGGAAGATGGTTCGTTCAAACTCAACATGGAATATTTCAACTACACAGTTGGATTAACCATGACCAATAAAAAATTCGATGCGCTTTTTGGTCGACAAGCGCGCAAATCAGAATCGCAATTAACCCAGTTTGAGATGGATGTAGCGTACTCGCTGCAGGATGTAACAGAAGAGGTGATGATCAAATTAGCGCGCACGGCACAAAAAATCACCGGCAGTAAAAATCTGGTTATGGCTGGTGGTGTTGCTTTAAATTGCGTTGGTAATGGAAAAATTTTACGTGAGAAAATTTTTGACAATATCTGGATTCAGCCAGCCGCAGGTGATGCCGGAGGTGCTTTGGGCGTTGCTCAAACCATTTATTATCAACATTTAAACAATCCGCGTCATTGTCATGAAAAAGGCCATGATAACATGAAAGGCGGATATTTGGGAAAAAAATCCAGCAATGATGAAGTGCAAAAATATCTTGATTCTGTAGGCGCCAAATACATTCGTGCTAAAAATGAAGAAGAATTATGCGATAAAATTTCTGATGCTTTGGCGCAGAAAAAAGTTATCGGCTGGCATCAGGGTAGGATGGAATTTGGTCCACGTGCTTTAGGTACACGCAGCATCATTGGCGATGCGCGTAGTGCCAAAATGCAATCGCTGATGAATTTAAAAATAAAATATCGCGAAAGTTTTCGTCCATTTGCTCCGGCGGTTTTGCGTGAAAAGCTTTCAGATTATTTTGATCTCGATTGTGATTCGCCCTACATGCTATTGGTTGCACATCTGAAGAAAGAATTAATCGTGGAAATGAGCGAAGAGCAGAAAAAACTTTTTGGCATCGAAAAGTTAAACATCCGGCGCTCGACAATTCCTGCCATTACGCATGTGGATTATTCAGCGCGTATTCAAACTGTGCATGAAAAAACCAATCCGCGTTTTTACAATCTGATCAAAAAATTTGAGGAAAAAACCGGTTTGGCAGTTGTAATCAACACTTCTTTTAATGTGCGCGGCGAGCCGATTGTTTGCACTCCCGAAGATTCATACAAATGTTTTATGCGCACAAAGATGGATGTTTTGACGATTGAAGATTTTATTCTTTACAAAGAGGATCAGCCTGATTTTTCTGATAAGGAAGATTGGCAAAAATTGTATGAGTTAGACTGATGACACAGAAAAAAAGAAAAAAATTCGGTCTTTTTTACGGCAGTGTTTTTTCGCTTTTGCTTATTGCCTTTATTGTTCTTTTTTACTTCATCATTCTGGTCTCAACCACGCCAAAATCATTTCCTTTTGTCACTTACAAAATTGAAGAAATCCTGCAGAAAAAATTTGGCGTCAATAATGTCGGGCTTGCAAATAGCTACATTAGCTTCACGCGTTATGGCACTTTGAAAGTTGCTGCAACCAGCCTGAAAATCATTTATGGCGATAAAGCAGAAAAACAGGTTTTTATAATTCCACGCGTGGAAAGTGAATTTTCTTTGTTGAATTTTTTTCTGCTACGCTTTCAGCCAATCAAAATCAAACTCACAAATCCCAATATTGTAATCGATGATTTGCAGAAATTTCAGCCTGCGCAAACTGATGAAGTTATAAACAAACCAAGCCATCTGTCCTTGATAACCGGGCTTTTGTCATCAATTAGCAAGGGTGATAATCCGATTGAAAATTTTGAGATTGAAAATGCCAAACTTTTGATTCGTAGTCCAAAATTTGCGACTGAAATTCTGTTAAAAAAATCTCAAATCAAAGCCACGACAAAAAATAAAATTCTCAATATTTCTGCGCAAAACCAGATCAGTTTTGATGCAAATAAGGGCGATGTTAATCTTGATTCAAACTGCAGATTTTCTGGTCATGATGACAATTTGAAATGCGATCTGTTTTTGAAAAATTTTATTCCCGATTCAATTTCTGCGCTACATCCAAAATTGTCGCATCTGGGCAAAATTTCAGCTTCCTTCAATGCCAATGTTTCTTTGGAAGTTAAGGATCGCGAGCTAAAAAATGTCGCTTTCAAAATCAAAGCTGAGAAAGGCAATTTTGAGTTTCTAGATTTCTTTGGTCATAAAATGGATTTCAGCTCTTTTTCCGCTTCCGGCGATTATGACAGCAAACTGAATATTTTGAATTTATCAGAAATCGAAACCGATTTTGCCAGCAATCTGGCTGAAATGAATTCAGCCGCGAAGCCACATCTTTCAATGTCTCTGATTATTTCCGGTCTTTTTGAGGAGCAAAACAGATTCGATTTTTACATCAAACTGCGAAATGTTTTTAACGATGAACTTGAAAAATTCTGGCCAGCCTCGCTTGAGGCTGAAGGTTCTCGCGCTTGGGTTATTGAGCATATCAAAGGTGGTTTGATAAAAAATGCTTACGCAAAATTTTCACTGATTTTTGATGACAAGAAAAATCATCTCGGCCATCTTGCAAAGATGGATTCAGAAGTGATTTTTTCCGGCCTCAATCTGAATTACAGCTCTGATTTTCCTGCAATCACCGATCTTTCCGGCATCGCCGGTTTCACGCAGGATGGTATGAAAATTACAGTTTATGGCGGCAATGTTTTGAACAGTAAAATTTCTGACGGGCTGGTTGCAATTGATGATTTTTCAGCAAAAAAAGTAATATTAAAAATCGCCGGAAAACTTGCCGGACATGCTGCAGATGGGCTTAAACACGCCAATAATTCTCCGGAATTTTTCACCACAGTTGAAAAATTTTTAAACGGTAATGCGCAAAGTGATTTTGAAGTTCGCATTCCTTTGAGCGATAAAATCACCCTGAAAAACAGCTATATTGCGGCCAATTCCACTGTTGTTGGGGTTAATAACGAATATGTTTCAGGCGGCGTGATTATTCATGTTAAAAAAGATGTGAGCAGCTTCAATTTTATCACCGATCTTGATTTGACGGCAGCGGAATTGCTTGCCAAAACTTTCGGTGTAACAAAAAAATCACAAACCGAATCAGCTTTGAGCTTTGTTGTTGATACCAGAAATGCAGAAAAAATTCTTATCAAAAATATCAATTTATGGAGAAAAGAGGAGAAAGATCAAAGGCCGGCTATAATCACCGGCAGCACGTCTTTTGAAACATCTCCATTCGCAATTTCTGCGATTAATTTGAGCAACAGGAATTTTGGCGGAAATGATTATTCATTGTTCTATTCATTCGACAGCAAAAACAGCGCGCAAAAAATTTTCATCAAAGGTCAGAAATTTAATTTTATTCCCGCTACCTGGCAAAAATCCAATCGCGATAGTTTTGATGTCGCAAGCAGACAAATCCAGGTTTCTCTAAATCGCGTTGATATGTTGCGCGGCAAGTTTTTACGAAATTTTCATTTGTCGGCAAATTGCGTAAACGGCATATGCTACAAAGCATCAGCGCGGGCAAATTACAGCAAACAGAAAATTTTGAATTTGCAGGCCAATAAATTGCCGAAGAAAAATTTTGCTACAATTGAAGGGCGTGTCGGCGATATCGGATATCTGGCTGAAGGTCTTGGTATTTCCAATGTTGTTTCCGGAGGCGATGCCAAAGTGAAATTAAAAAACAGCGCGCTGAATAAAAAACCGGTTCTTGAAGGGGAAATCACGATTGATACCAACATCACATTCTACGAAACTCCAACAGTAAAACGCCTTGCCAAAAATGATCTCTTTTCGCGTGTTAAAGACAAAATTTTTTCCAGCGAAAAAACCACCTTTGATTCGGTGAAGCTGGAGTTTGTCTTGCAAGACAAGGTTCTAAACGTCAAATCGCTAATCGCCAATAATTACAAAATCGGTATTACTGCAAAAGGTGAGCTTGATCTTAAAAACGACCTCTACCAATTCAAAGGCATGATCATCCCCGGATTTTTAATCAACAATCTCTTCGGCATCGGCAAAATTCCTCTCATCGGCAATGTCATCAGCGGCATCCTAACCGGCGGCGAAGGCGGCGGCCTCTTCGGCATCCGCTACGAATATGTAAAGAAAAAAGGCCAAAAAGAAGGCGAATTCAAAACCGACAAATTAACATCTTTCGTGCCAAGCACGATTCAGAATTTGTTTGATTGAGTCGCTTTTGATTTTTTTCCTGATTTTTTCTTGTGTTGTTTATTTGCCACTTTTATCACCAGATACGGCCACCATTGGTCACTACTTTCTTCTTTAACTCAAAATCAAAATTTATGAAAAAAATTGCTAACCTTTTTGCCGTATTTTGTTTATACTTTTCAAGTTCGTGCGCGCTGATGTTTAATGGTAGTAAGGATACAGTTACTGTCAGAAGTAATGAAGATAATGTTAAGATTTACATAAATGAAAGTTACATAGGAAAAAATTCTGCAATCACAACCATCAACAAAAAAGACAATTACATGATTACAGTTTCGAAGAATGGTTGTTCGGATAAAACCGTACCAGTTACTAGAAGTTTTGATCCAATCACTTTACTTGGATTCTTGATCGATTTTGGTCTAATATCTATTTTGCTTATTGATGGTGCTGCAACAAGAGCTTGGCATAAGGCTGATCAAACAGCGTTTGTTATTGATCCGGAATGCGGCAAGTAAGCAACAGAAATAATGAGTATTGAAACCGAAAGAAGCTCGAGTCCACTTGTCTACAGGATTTGCACAGTTGTTAAAGGAAATTAATTTCGGTTTGTATCCAATAAAACCGGCGGTTACTTTAGAAGTGACCGTCGGTTTTTTTTCGAGAAACCATCGCTTGTCAGTGTGGCGCTGATCGAGCTATCAGACATCAGCAACTAACAAAATGACAAAAAAATTTTTTATAATTTTGATTCTGATTTCCTCATCATGTGAAGCGGGGTGGAATTATGATGCTCCGGAAAAATGGGGAGAGATTGATGAGAAATTTAAGTTTTGTAAGATTGGTTATAACCAGTCTCCGGTTGATATCAGATCGGAATTTGGAGTTTCTGATTTGAAGTTTGATTACAAAATTTCCGATGTCGAAAAAGAGAAAAAAAATTATGCGCTTTATTTCAATTTTTATGGAAAAAGTTTTCTTTATCGCGGCAAGAAAAAATATTTTTTGCGCTGGCTTTCATTTCATCATCCAAGCGAGCATTTAGTGAGCGGTAAGGCACATTCTCTTGAGATGCAAATTGTCCATAAAAGCGATGATGAACAATGGCTGATTGCAGCAATTTTTTTGGAAATCGGAAAAGAGAATTCTCGCTTCAAAGATCTGATAAATTTGCTGACATCGAAAGTAAAAGAAGGAAAAATTGATTTGTCGAAAATTGTAAATTCCGACGATAAGGTTTTTTTCTATGATGGTTCTTTTACTACTCCGCCATGCGCGGAAGGGGTAAAGTGGTATGTCATGAAAACAGCAATCGAAATCTCAAAAGAGCAAATGAATCAGATCATAAAATCTTCAATCTTCGTAAAATCAAACGCACGTCCGCCGCAGGAATTTCATCCGGAAAAATACTAGAGCCTGTATTCAAATTCATTTGTCTTTGATTTTTTGTAAATTTTTAGCGACTTTTTTGAAGAATTTTGCAGC
>Ga0156224_154_pt1 | contig 22865 bp, 20 predicted proteins | sample RifCSPlowO2_12_FD_107872 | JGI IMG/M metagenome (GOLD analysis project Ga0156224, IMG submission 107872) | Alphaproteobacteria bacterium RIFCSPLOWO2_12_FULL_40_11 | reverse complement strand
CAGCTGTATTAGACATACTGCAAAAAATTCTTCAAAAAAATGAGCAAAAATTTGCGGAAAAGCAAAGACAAATGAATTTGAATACAGGCTCTAGATGCTAACCTTAAACTCCCCTCAACTCGAAGCTGTTCAACACGTTTCCAGGCCATTGCTAGTTCTGGCTGGCGCTGGCACAGGAAAAACGCGTGTTCTAACTTCGCGCATAATTCACCTGATTAATTCTGGTCTGGCTTCGCCTTATCAGATTCTTGCCGTTACTTTTACCAACAAGGCGGCAGCGGAGATGAAAAAAAGAATCGGTGATGCTATCGGTGATGCGGTAAACAATCTTTGGGTCGGGACTTTTCATGCAATTGCAGCGCGCATTTTGCGGCGTCATGCTGAAGTAGTAGGTTTGCGTAGTGATTTTACCATCATTGATGATGACGATCAGAATCGTCTGCTCAAACAGATTTTGAGTGATTTCAACATCGACACTAAACAGTTTCCAGGCAAAGCCTATTTGAGCAGAATTTCACGTTTTAAAGATAAAATTATATTACCGCAAAGCCTTGAAAATAAAGGCGATGACATGGTTTTGCCAAAATTGAAAGAGGTTTATGAAACTTACCAATATCGTCTCAAATCAATGAATGCTGCCGATTTTGGTGATCTGCTTTTACACAATCTTGGAATCTTTACAACCGCGCCAGATGTGCTTTCATACTATCAGGATAAATTCCGCTATGTTTTGGTTGATGAATATCAGGATACCAACAATGCACAATATCACTGGCTTCTTCGCCTTTCATCACTTCATCAAAATATTTGCTGTGTTGGCGATGATGATCAATCTATCTATAGTTGGCGCGGTGCTAACATCGCCAACATTTTACGCTTCGAAAAAGATTTTGCTGACGCAAAAATAATTCGTCTTGAGCAAAATTACCGCTCAACTGCAAAAATTTTAAAGGCTGCCGATGCTGTAATTGCAAATAACCGCGAACGTCATGGCAAAACTCTTTGGACTGAAAAAGGTGAAGGTGAAAAAGTAAAACTTCTGACTTTTTTTGATGATCGTATGGAAGCGGCAACTATTGCCAATATGATAAACAATCATCTTGCGGCAAAAAAATTTCAACTAAATGAAATCGCTATTTTAGTTCGCGCTGGCTACCAAACACGCCCATTTGAAGAAGTATTCATTCAAAATTCTTTGCCTTATCGCGTTATCGGCGGTATGAAATTTTATGAGCGCATGGAGATTCGCGACTCAATTGCTTACTTAAGAATTTGCGCCAATCCAAGCGATGATCTTGCTTTAACGCGCATCATCAATGTTCCAAAACGTGGTGCTGGTGATGTAGCAATTTCAAGCCTCTATGAACAATCAAAACAGGAAGGAATTTCATTTTTTGCGGCGGTAAAAAAATCACTTGCTGAAAATTCCATGAAAAATTTCATCAGGGGAAAAGCGCGCGATGCTTTGAAAATTTTGGTCGGACAGATTGAAAAATTTCACATACAAATTTTATCACAAAATCTATCAGAGCTTGCCAAATCTGTGTTGACAGAGGTTGGATATTTGCAAATGTGGAAAAATGAAAACACTTTGGAAGCACAGGGACGTCTCGAAAATATTGAAGAATTCATCAACAGCCTGTCTGATTTTGCAAATATCACTGAATTTCTGGAATATGTTTCGCTGATCGAAGCGCGCGATGAAAAGAAATTACAGGATGCCGTGAGCATAATGACAGTGCATGCCGCCAAAGGTTTGGAATTTGATTTGGTTTTTGTTCCCGGTTTGGAGGAGGGAGTTTTTCCGAGCGCAAAATCACTTGATGAACGAAATGGTTCGGAGGAAGAGCGTCGCCTGATGTATGTGGCAATCACGCGCGCCAAAAAAGAATTGATTCTGTGCCATGCCAAGAACCGCTACATTTTTGGCGATTATCAAATACAAATGCCGTCGCGTTTTTTGAAAGAATTGCCACAAGATGAAGTTGATTTTGAGGAAGTATTTTTTGGGTTAAATAAACGCAGTGAAATCACTATACCGCACATTCAGTTTCAAACAAAGCCAGTTGAGGCCGGTTTTTATGGTAAACGCATTTTCCATCAAAAATTTGGTTACGGAAAAGTTTTAAATGTTGATGGAAATAAGCTGGAAATCGCTTTCGAAAAAACCGGAACTAAAACGGTGATGAAGGATTTTGTGACTATCTAAAAACCCTCTTTGAAAAAGAGGGTGGCATCGCACAAAGTGCGATGACGGGTGATTTGAAAGAGACAAACTCCAATTTTGAGTTTGTCTCCCAAAAATCCTCCGTCCTCGCTCACGCTCGGCCACCTCCTTTTTCAAAGGAGGTTTAAGAAAACCCTCTTTGAAAAAGAGGGTGGCATCGCACGAAGTGCGATGACGGGTGATTTGAGAGAGACAAACTCCAATCCAAAGTTTGTCTCCCAAAAATTCTCCGGCGCTTCGCGCCACCTCCTTTTTCAAAGGAGGTTTGGTTCGAAAACCCTCTTTGAAAAAGAGGGTGGATCAATCGCGATAGCGATTGAGACGGGTGATTTTATTTTATCCATCTTTCGATCTCTTCACAAACTCCATCAAAATTACTTACCACTTCTGAATTCAAGAATCTTAAAACTTTAATCTCATATTTTTCTTGCAGGATTTTGTCGCGTTTTAGGTCTTTATTGATTGCTTCTTGTGTTAGAAAGTGACTGTCTCCATCTAGTTCGATCACCAATTTTTTTGACGAGCAATAAAAATCGACGATGTAACTTTCTATCGGTTTTTGTCTTAAAAATTTTGCTTTTGCATATCGCAAATATCCAAACCAAAGTTTTTTTTCTGGTTCGGTCATGTTTTTTCTGAGGGATTTGGCTTTGAGTTTCATATCTGGGTGGAATGGTGTGAACATCGTTTTTTTGGTTATTTAGTATAAATCCTCCGTCCTCGCTCACGCTCGGCCACCTCCTTTTTCAAAGGAGGTCAGGAAAACCCTCTTTGAAAAAGAGGGTGGCATCGCACGAAGTGCGATGACGGGTGATTTGGGGGAGGCAAACTTCTAATTCTGAGTTTGTCTCCATAAATCCTCCGTCTGATTGCTTCGCAATCAGCCACCTCCTTTTTCAAAGGAGGTTAGCCCTCTTTGAAAAAGAGGGTGGCATCGCACGAAGTGCGATGACGGGTGATTTGAAAGAGACAAACTTCAATCCAAAGTTTGTCTCCCACAAATCCTCCGGCGCTTCGCGCCACCTCCTTTTTCAAAGGAGGTTGGGCTTAGCGTCGGAGGATTTTTTTCTTCATTTTTTTAATCACATTAGCAAGCCCGTCAAATATAGCTTCGCCGATGATAAAATGGCCGATGTTGAGTTCGCGGATTTGGGGGATTTTAGAAATTATTTTTGCGGTTTCGTAATTTAATCCATGGCCGGCATGGCATTCTAAACCTAGCATTTCTGCGGTTTTGGCACATTTTCTGATTTTATGAAATTCGGTTTTGAATGGTTTACGGCAAAATTCTCCAGTATGAATTTCAACGATGTTAGCGCCGATTTTTTTTGCCGCTGCGATTTGCTTTTCATTGGCGTCAACAAAAAGTGAAACTTTGATTTTTTTGGCGTGAATTTTTTTAATCATTTCTCGCAAAAACTTTTCATTTTTTATTACATCAAGTCCGCCTTCAGTTGTTACTTCCTGTCTTTTTTCTGGTACGATGCAAACCGCGTTGGGCTTGGTTTTAAGAGCTATTGCCAGCATTTCTTTTGTTGCTGCCATTTCCAGATTTATTGGCAATTTTATTTCTTTTTTCAGACGTTTTAAATCGTAATCGCGAATGTGTCTCCTGTCTTCACGTAAGTGAATTGTGATTCCATCGGCGCCGGATTTTTGCGACAGAATTGCTGCCATTACAGGATCAGGATGAGAGCCGCCGCGTGCGTTTCTAATGGTTGCAACATGATCAATATTGACGCCTAATCTAATTTTTTTGCGAATATTTTTTTTCATAAGTGACTAAAAAAGTGAAATAAAAAACCGTGCTTAAAATCATTGCGATAGGAAAACCCTGTGTGCCAAAAATATCAATTAGAAAGCCGGTAATTAAGCCTCCGCACAGCGATCCCATTGAGCCGATAATTTGGAATGTAGAATTAGCGGCAACCAGTTTTTCTTTTTCATAATCTTCGTTGGTGATTTTAAAAACCGAAACGTAAACGCAAGCAACCGACAATCCAAAAGTGAAATATAGAATTAGCAAAAGCAGATATGATTTGCTGTAGAGAGCGATGATAATGAAGCAATAAATGCAACCTAAAAATCCGATATTTATCATTTTGTAAGGGCTGATTTTTTTTAGGGCGAAACCAACCCAGACATCAAAGAATCCTGTAGCCATGAAAGCAGTGATTAAAAGGCCGGCTGCCTCGTATGACAAACCAATTCTGCTGCCAAAAATTACTGTAAAAATCAACAAACTATAACTTAAAAAATCGAGAAAAAATCGTGTTACAAAACAGCGCGGATTGTTATTAAAAAATTCCTTGAGCGAAATTTTTTGCGATGAAATTTGTGGTGGCGGAGATTTTTTTAGAAATGAGATGCAAAGATATGAAGCTACAACCAGAGCGGCCGAAATCACGAAAGATGAATAATTTTCAGCGCCGCTAAATTTGACGATAATTGGTCCAATTGCCATTCCGCCTGCAATGATCATGCTGAATATTCCGGTTGCGATTCCTCTTTGTTCATTGCTTAAGAGGATGTTCATCCAGGCTTGACGTGTAATGACATAAATGAACCAGCAGCATCCCATGAAAAAAACAAATGCCAGCCAGAGGAAAAAATTTTGGTAAAAGTAAATCAGTAAAATCGAGGTGGCGTAGGCAGATGAGGAGATGCGCAAAGCTCTAATCATACCTGTTTTTGCAACCAGACGGCTTAAAAAAAATGAAGCTAAAATTCCGCCAATCACCTCAGAAACACCGGCGATGCCAATTAAACCCGGGTTGACATTGTTTCTGCTTAAAATGGTGGGGAAGGTAACAAGATCTATGCCAAGAGCGCAGGCAAAGAGGAAGATGCTGATGAAAAGCAAATTGAGTTCTTTGCTGAATTTTAAATCTTGAAGCATTTTTGAGATTTTGATTTTAGATTTGCAATTACTCTATTCTCTATGAGTCATTTGCCCCTCACAAAATATGTCTTCTCAAGCTAACATTCAAAAGTTAAATGACCAAAACTCCTTTACTCAATCAGGTTAAAATTCCTGCCGATCTAAAAAAATTTTCGCCGGAAGAAATAAAAAAACTGGCTGATGAGCTGCGTTTTGAAACGATTTTTGCCGTGTCGCAAACTGGCGGACATTTGGGTGCGGGGCTTGGTGTGGTTGAGTTGACATGCGCTTTGCATTATGTTTTTGATACGCCGCGCGATATTTTGATTTGGGATGTTGGTCATCAATCTTATCCGCACAAAATTCTAACCGGTCGGCGCGAAAAAATGAAAACCATCCGCCAGCCTTCCGGCCTGTCTGGTTTCACAAAAAGAAAAGAAAGCGAATATGATCCATTTGGGGCAGGGCATAGCTCCACTTCTATTTCCGCCGCGCTTGGATTTTCTGTTGCCAAAAAATTCAAAAACGAAAAATCACATGTTATTGCAGTGATTGGAGATGGTGCAATGTCAGCGGGAATGGCCTTTGAAGCCATGAATAACGCTGGTGCGCTTGAGGATGAATTTTTTCATGACAATCGTCTCATCGTGATTTTGAATGACAATGATATGTCAATTGCGCCACCAACCGGTGCAATGTCGCATTATCTTTCGCGCGTTGCCTCATCAAAATCCTATCTGAAAATTCGCGATCTTGCCAAAAAAATTACTGAAAAACTTCCAAATGCCATTTCGCATTTTCCGCGCAAATTGGAAAAGGCGACAAAGGAATGGTGGATGGGCGGCAATATTTTTGAGGAGCTTGGATTTTATTATGTCGGGCCGGTTGACGGGCATAATCTCGATGTTTTGATTCCGATTTTACAAAATATTCGTGATGATCACTCAACTGATCCAATCCTCATCCATTGTGTGACCGAGAAGGGTTATGGCTATAATGAGGTGATGAAAAGCGCGGATAAACTTCATGCCGTTGCCAAATTTGATCCCGAAACCGGAGAGCAGCAAAAGTCCGTGAGTTCTGGCGTCAGTTACTCAAAAATTTTTGGCAGACATCTTGCCGAGCTGGCAAAAAAAGATGAAAAAATTTTGGCAATTACTGCGGCAATGCCTTCCGGCACTGGTTTGGATGAGTTTGCTAAAATTCATAAAAAAAGAATGTTTGATGTTGGCATCGCCGAACAGCATGCGGTCACATTTGCTACCGGCCTTGCAGCTTGCGGTATGAAGCCCTACGTGGCGATTTACTCAACTTTTTTGCAACGTGCTTATGATCAGGTGATTCATGATGTGGCAGTACAAAAATTGCCAGTGCGTTTTGCTATCGATCGTGCCGGATTTGTTGGTGCTGATGGTCCGACTCATGCAGGTTCATATGACATCGCCTATCTCATAAATTTACCGGATTTTGTTTTAATGGCGCCATCAGGCGGGCAGGAGTTGGTGAAAGCGATTAACACAGCAAACGCGATTGATGATCGTCCGTCAGCGTTTCGTTTTCCACGTGGCGAAACAAATTGTGAAATAGATTTTAATGATGATGAAATTATGGAAATTGGCAAAGGGCGCTTGATTCAGGAAGGAAGCGGAGTTGCAGTGATTGCTTGTGGAACGATTTTAAGCAATGTCATGAAAGCGGCAAAAATCTTGCAGGAAAAACATGGTATAAAAATTACCATTGCCGATGCACGTTTTGCCAAGCCTATCGATGAAAATCTGTTGTGCGATTTAGCAAAAAATCACGAAGCGCTAATCACAATTGAAGAAGGTGCAGTCGGTGGATTCGGCTCGGCTGTAGCACAATTCCTGCTTGCAAACGCAATGCTCGACGGCAATTTAAAATTCCGCTCACTTTTTATGGCTGATAAATTCATCGAACAAAATTCACAGGAAAAGATGCAAAATGAGTCGGGAATTGGCGCTGATGCCATCGTCTTAACAATAACGCAGCTTTATGAAAAACTCGTTTGATCATCTTCCCAAATCAAAACAGCTGGAACTAAAAAAGATTGTCAGCTTAATTCGTAATCTTGCCGATATTGAAATGATAATTTTATTCGGCTCTTACGCCAGAGGAAGTTGGCGCGAAGTTAAAGATGTGGTGCCAGACAAGCCGGGTTTTAGAAGAATTTCTGATTATGACATTTTGGTTATCACGGAAAAAAAAGATAAATCTCGATGGCATAAAATTGCTTCAGTATGTCAGAAATTGAAATTAAGTGCTTTGGTAAGAACAGAATTTCATGATATTGGAATGCTGAATATCAAGCTCGCAGAAGGGCAGTATTTTTTTTCTGATATCAAAAAAGAAGGGATCATGCTTTATGATTCAACAAGGTTTAAATTGGCAAAAAAAAGAAGATTAAAACCGGAGGAAAAGCAAAGAATTGCAAGGGATTATTTCGATGAAACTTTTCAGTGTGCACAAGATTTTTTTGAAACTTATAAATTTTGTTTTCGCACAAAGCGTTGGAACAGGGCAGCATTTCATTTGCATCAAACTGCAGAACATGCCTATAAAACCCTACATCTGGTTTTTACCAACTACTCTCCCCACGAACATTTTCTCTCATATCTTGTGCAAGATGTTAACCATCTTCATTCCGATTTAAAAAAACTTTTCCCTCAAAAAACCAAATCACAACAGGATCGTTTTGAACTTCTTGAAGAGGCTTACATTAGTGGCAGATATGATGCCGATTTTTATGTGGCAAAAGAGGATTTGGAGATTCTGGCAAAAGATGTGAAGAAACTTTTGCAGATCACTGAGAAAATTTGTCAAAATAAGATTGGGAGTTGTTTGTAAACTCATAATCATGTTCAACCTTGCAAATTCTGACTTTGTAGGCCGAATACCATTTTTCTTTGCCTTGTTTTTGCGCAAAAAGATGTGTGGAATTTTCTTTCCATTTTTTGATTGATTCAAGATTGCGCCAATATGAAACCGTAATTCCTAAGTCTTCGCGAGCAGATTCATATCCCAAACACCCATCTTGTTTTTGTGCCAATTCAATCATTTTTTTAGACATAGCCAGATAGCCATTATCTTTTGCAAAACGAAGAGAGGTGAAGATTACGGCGTAGCATGGCGCTTGTGTAGTGTTGGCTATTTTCATCAAAAAATAATTTTAACCGGATATTTCGAAAATTTTTTGTCGGGCGTAATGATGGCCATGTGGTTGTTGATGGCTTGTGAAATCAGGAGGCGATCGAAAGGGTCAGAGTGGATTCTTGGAAGTGCAAAAACGCCTTCAATATCTTCTTGCTCAAGATTAAGTAGTTCGGTTTCGCTTTCGATTCTGAAACTTTTAAAATAGTGAATTATTGGTTCTGTTATGCCCGGAATCTTGTGTTTGAGGTGTTTTACCGACATTTCAATTTGTGAAATAATACTGATGTAAATCTTGTTGTTTTTATTTTGGAAAATTTCTTTCACCTCATTCGATAGCTTTTCATGATTAGTTATAATCCAGATATAGGTGCAGGTGTCTAGTAGGTATTTCATGATTATTTAGGGGTTTTTTTGCGTTTTTTTTGTAAAGTTTTTGGGAAAATGTTATTAGTGTAAAAAGAATCAATAATGTCTTGCGATGTTTCATTAAAATCATCCGGTAAAATGATTTTATCTTTACAAACCCCAAGTTTTCTTTTGCTAACAGGCTCTATCGCCTTTAATTCAGCAACCGGAACATTATGGTTGCAAATGATGATTGGCTTGCCTTTTTTGATGGCGAGGTTGAGATAATAAGAAAAATTCGTTTTGATTTCGCTAATATTTTCAGAGATCATAGGTCAGGAAATTAGTTTTGAAAAAGACCATAAAAATGGTCAACAAAATGGTCAATCTATTTTATGAAAAAATTTTTTAACACGCCGCTTGCAGATGCAATGCGTCCGAAAAATCTGGAAGAGGTGATCGGGCAAGAACATCTTTTTTGTGAAAATGGTGCATTGCAGGTGATTATCCAAAGCAAAAATGTGCCATCGATGATTTTATGGGGGCCAACGGGAGTAGGAAAGACAACGATTGCCAAAGCTCTGGCAAAAATTTGTGACGCAGAATTTATTGCAATTTCGGCGATAAATTCTGGTGTGGCTGACATCAGAAAAATTGTTGAAACAGCAAGAAAATATGTTGGCAAAACCATCCTCATGATTGATGAAATTCATCACTTCAACAAAACACAACAGGATCTTTTTTTGCCTTTTGTTGAAGATGGAACAATTACGCTGATTGGTACCACAACTGAAAATCCGTCATTTTATCTTAACTCGGCGCTGCTTTCACGCTGTAAAATTATCACTCTGAAAATTCTTGATGAAAATGCTTTGGAAAAAATTTTGCAGCGCGTTGAAAAACAGATGGAGAAGAAATTGCCGTTAGATTCTGTAGCGCGCGAAGCCTTGATTTCTCTGTCTTGTGGTGACGCGCGTTATTTGCTCAATGCTTGCGAAGAATTAATAAATCTCAAAACAACAAAACTTCTGGATGTTGATGATTTACAAAAACTTATCTCAAAACGTGCGGCAAATTTTGATAAAAATGGCGATGTTCATTTCAATTTAATCAGCGCCTTTCATAAATCTTTGCGTGGTTCGGATGTTGATGCGGCACTTTATTATCTTGCTCGAATGATGGTGGCAAAAGAAGATCCATATTACATTTTGCGTAGGCTGGCACGCTTTGCTACTGAAGATATTGGTCTGTCTGATCCAAATGCGCTTTTGCAAGTGATGGCGGCGAAAGAAAATTACGATTTTCTCGGCTCGCCGGAAGGTGATTATGCTTTGAGCTATGCAACGATTTATTGTGCCACTGCGCCAAAATCCAACTCTGCTTATCTGGCACACAAGGCAGCAATGGAAGCAGCAGAAAATTCGACACAATTAATGCCACCAAAAAATATTTTAAATGCGCCAACAAAAATGATGAAGGAAGAAGGCTATGGTCAAGGCTATATCTACGATCATGACACGCCAAATTGTTTTTCTGGACAGAATTTTTTCCCCGAAGAATTACTAAAAAAATCCCATCCAAAATTCTTTGAGCCAAATGAGCGAGGATTTGAACGAGAATTGAAAAAGCGGTTGGAATATTGGCGGGATTTGAAAAGAGGAAATTGTCTGCTAAAAACTAGTTTTTCATCAATTTGTAAGTGATGGAATCGTGTAGCGCGCGGAAGGAAGCTTCAACAATATTTTCGGAAACGCCGATGGTTGTCCATTTGTCTTTGCCATCGGTTGATTCGATTTGTACCCGAGTTATGGCCTTGGTGCCGGCTTTGGGGGTGAGAATGCGCACTTTGTAATCGGTAAGTTGAACATTTTTTAAGCTGGGATATTTTTTGGAAAGGCTTTTGCGCAAAGCCTTATCTAGCGCGTTTACGGGGCCATTTCCTTCAGCAACTGACATTACGGTTTTATTGCCGATTCTGATTTTAATTGTTGCTTCTGATGTTTTGCCTTGCTCGTCAAGTACGCGGAAAGAAATCAAATCAAAAAAATTCGGCACTGAAGAAAGGGATTTTTTAGCCAGAATTTCAAAGCTCGCATCGGCGGCGTCATAAGCATATCCTTGTGCTTCAAGCTCTTTTACCTTATTTACCAAATCAGTAACCTGGCTCACCTTGATCTTATCACGTAGCTCAATTCCAATCTCTTTTAAACGCTCAATCACATTAGAGCGACCAGATTGGTCAGAAATCATGATTTCACGCCGGTTTCCCACCTTTTCCGGTTCGATATGTTCATAACATTTGGCATTTTTTGCCACTGCCGAAACATGCAATCCGCCCTTATGCGCGAAGGCATATTTGCCAACATAAGGTGCGAATTTATCGCGTTCTTTATTTAAAAGATCGTCGAGAAAATTGGCGGTTTTTACCAAATTTTTCAGATGTTTTTCATCAATGCCGACATTGCATTTCATCTTCAAAATCAAGGTTGGAATGATGGAAGTTAGATTGGTATTGCCGCATCTTTCACCGAGTCCGTTGATGGTTCCCTGAATTTGACAAACGCCGGCAAGCACGGCAGCAAGTGAGTTGGCAATGGCATTGCCAGTATCGTTGTGGCAATGAATTCCAAGATTCTCGCCAGGAATTTTTTTTGTAACTGTGGTGATGATTGCAGAAATTTCGTGTGGCAAAGTTCCGCCATTAGTGTCGCAAAGCACGATCCATCTGGCTCCAGCTTGATATGCAGTTTCGATAACGCGCATGGCAAATTTTGGATTTGCTTTATAGCCGTCGAAAAAATGTTCGGCATCAAACATCGCTTCTTTTTTCTTCTTTACGATTTGTTTGATTGAGTCGGCGATCATTGCCAAATTTTCTTTTTTGGAAATATGCAAAGCATGTTCAAGATGAAAATCCCAGCTTTTGCCAACGATACAAACTGCTTTGACATTGGCATTGATGAGAGCATTTAAACCCGCGTCATTTGCGGCTGAAGTGTTGTTGCGGCGTGTCATGCCGAAAGCAACAAATTGTGATTTTTTTAATGCAGGGAGATTGGCAAAAAATTCATCATCAGTTGGATTGGCGGAAGGCCAGCCGCCTTCGATATAGTCGATTCCAAGTTCATCAATTACTTTTGCAATCTCGATTTTATCGCGCACGCTAAAATTGACGGTGCCAGTTTGCGCGCCGTCGCGCAGGGTGGAGTCGTAAAGATAAATGCGAGGTTTTTTTGTCATTTTATAATAAAAATATTCCCATCCCAAGTGCTGCAAACAAGATGGATGCAAGCCAGAATCTTCTGACAACTTCAATTTCCTTCCAGCCTTTTTTTTCAAAATGGTGATGGATTGGCGCCATTAAGAAAATTCTTTTTTTGCGTAGTTTGTAAGAAGTGACTTGTAAAATTACTGATGCGGCTTCGGCAACAAAAAGCAGGGAAATTATAAAAAAAATAAATTCCTGTTTGATGATGATGGCTATAAGGCCAAGAACCGAGCCAATTGCCAGACTTCCAACATCGCCCATAAAAATTTTTGCCGGTTTTAAATTAAAAGTAAGAAAGGCCAGAATTGAGCCAACCAGTGCGACGCAAAAGAAAATTAATTCACCGGAAAATTTGACATGAGGCACATGAAAACCGGCGGCAAGTTGTGGTGTTGATGAGGCGTAAATCATTAAAATCAGGCAGCACAGGCTGATGATTGCGGGAACCGAAACTAGCCCGTCCAGCCCGTCAGTGAGGTTTACGGCGTTGGAAGTTCCAACAATGACAATATTGACGAACAAAACATAAAGCACGATGCCAAGAGTGATGTAATGGCCGCGGCCGAATGGTAGAAAAACTTTGTTTCTGAAGTGGATTTCATCAATCGAACCAAGCCAGAGAAAGGCGATGCCGATGACGGTGAATTGGATAATTAGTTTGATGCTGCCGCGAAAACCTTTGCTGTTTTTATAAAGTATTTTCATCAAATCGTCAGTTAATCCGATTGCGGCAAATGTCAGAAAAATTACGCCGACAACCAAAATATAGCGATTGTTGAAATCAATGAAAAGCAGCGTGGTTGTAAGAGTGGCAAGGATAATAAAAATCCCGCCCATTGTTGGAGTTTTTTGTTTTGTTTGTATGTGGTTTTCAGGGCCATCACTACGAATTGGCTGAAAAAACTTCGGATTGGTATGAGCAAAACCGATGTATTTTTTGATACTAAAAAATCCGATTATGTAAGATGAAGCAAGACAAACAAAGGCTTTAAGCCACAGATGCTGTGCAAGAAAATCAGTGAGCACCTTTTTGATTAGTTAGATTTTTAATCAACTTTTCCACCAACTTTTCCATCTTCATTCCTCTAGAACCCTTGACATAGAGAATGTCTCCGTCTTGCAGGAGGCTTTCAATTTCAAGGCTTGCTGTTTGTGAATCAGAAAAAGTTTTGTAGGAATTTGTGGGAAGATTTTTGCTGATTTGCGTCATGTTGTTTCCAACCAAAACGGCAAAATCGATATGAAATTGAAGCAGATAATCGGCAATTTCTTCATGCAATTCAACGGATTTTTCACCAAGTTCAAGCATATCGCCGAGCGCAGCAACCACTCTTTTTTTGCCGAGGATTTTTTTCAGGTTTGCTGCATGTTCGAGTCCGGCACGCATGGAAAGCACGCTGGCGTTGTAGCTGTCATCAATGATGGTGAGGTTATTTGTTTCGATAACATTACCTCTGCCATTTGCAGTTTTGAGATTTTTCATCGATGATATTCCTTTGGCGAAATCATTTCCGAGTAGGTCAAGACAGGCAACGGTTATGATTGAATTAAAGATTGTTGCCGGTTGTGAAGTGGCGATTTCGTAGTAGATTTTGTTTCCGTTTTTCAGCTTGGCTTCAACCACTGAATTGTTTGCGCTGCTGGTTTCAGATTTGATGATTTGGTAATCGCAAGGTTTTTTTTCTCCGAAAGAAACATAATTCTTTGCCAGTTTTTTTAAGAGTTCGAAATGCTTATTATCTGCGTTTATCAGGCAAATTCCGCCATCAACAAGGCCGGAAAAAATTTCTGCTTTTGCTTTGGCGATTTCTTCCTCATTTTTGAAAAATTCGATGTGAACTGGGCCAACGTTGGTAATCAAAGCAAGATGTGGTTTTACAAGTTTTGATAGAGGTTCGATTTCTCCCGCATGATTCATTCCCATCTCAAAAATTCCAAAATCAGAATCGCGTGCGAAATTACACAAACAAAGCGGGAGGCCGATATGATTGTTAAGATTTCCTGCCGTGGCAAAAGTTTTTCCCTGACTTTCAAAAACCAGTTTTAGCATTTCTTTTGTTCCGGTTTTTCCAACTGATCCGGTAATGGCGATGATTTTGGCTTTGCTTCTTTTGCGGGAAAATTCGGCGAGTTTGTAGAGGGCGGTGAAGGTGTTTTTTACGAGAATAGTGGTAAGTGGTAAGTGGTAAGTGGTAAGTTTATCGATGATTGCGGTAGTGCAGCCATTTTCTGTGGCTTGGTTGAGAAAATCATGGCCGTCGTTTTTTTCGCCTTTGATGGCGATGAAGAGGCCGTTTTTTGTGGCTTTTCGTCCGTCTATTACAACTTCGTCAATTACAAGATTTTCTGGTAGATTATTTTGTAGAAGCTCATCTCCCAAGGCCGCAATGAGCTCTTCTTTATTCCAAAGATTCATACGAGTTTGAGTTTTAAAGTTTCTTCTTTCTCAAAGCGTGCGCCAAATTTTTGGATGATTTGTGCGGCGAGAAGATTGCCGAAATAGCCGCATTTTTCCAGATCGAAATCATTGACTAAACCGTAGAAAAACCCAGCGGCAAAGGCATCGCCAGCTCCGGTGGTATCAACCATTTTTTCAACCGGTTTTGCTGCAACTTCAAACAGATTTCCACTGTCGAAAATCATACAGCCTTTTTCGCTTCTGGTGACAATTGCGGTTAGATTTGGGTTTTTTGCAAAAGTTTTTCCTAAAATTTCAACGGAAAAATCAGGGCGGGAAATAAGCTCCAAAGCTTCATGTTCATTGGCAAAAACTATATCGAGATCGTTGATTACCAGATTAAGAAAATCTTTTTTATGACGTGCGACACAAAAGGAATCAGAAAGAGAGAAAGCAATTTTTAATCCATCTTTTTTTGCCAGATTTATGGCTTTCTTAAGGCCGGAAATAGTTTCTTCACGATCCCACAAATAGCCTTCCAAATAGAGATAATGGGCATCTTTGAAATTTTTGTCGTCGATATCATTTTCGTTTATTTCGGAAGCGCAGCCAAGAAAAGTGCACATGGTGCGGTGTGCATCCGGTGTTATCATAACGAAAGATTTTGCCGAAGTACGACCATAAGCACTTTCGCCGATGAATTGAGTGCCGGTTTTTTCCAATTCGCTGATAAATTTTGTGCCAAAATTGTCAGATCCAACTTTGCCAATAAAGCTGGTTTTGCAGCCCAATTGCCCCAAGGTTGCAATGGCATTACTAACCGATCCGCCGCAAGTTATTTTTTCCGGTTTTAGCAGCGATAATTTGTTTGCCGTATCGTCGTCGATCAAAGACATTGAATTTTTGATCAGACTATGTTCATGCAAAAATCCATCTTGGACTTTGCATAAAATATCAACGATGGCATTGCCGATGCCGATTATTTTTTTTGTCATAAAATTTAACTCCAATAACGTTTAAGAAACCCAGATTCAAATTTACAGACTCTAAGCTAAATCACAAATCTCACCACACTGTCACCCCGCACTTGTTGCGGGGTCCATCTCGTCAAAGACTTGATTTTATTGGTTGCGACCAAATGGACCCCGCAACAAGTGCGGGGTGACAGTGTGGTGGAGTTTATTGGTTTTACTCAGAGTTTGTAGACTTAAGCCATAATTCCTTAAGCGTTATTGGGGTTAAAATTTAACTCCAGTTTTCTCCAATTTTGATATCCACCTTCAATGGCACATCAAGATTCATCACGTTTTCCATTTCCGATGTAAGAATTTTTGCGGCGGTTTCAGCTTCTTCCCGCGGCGCTTCTACAATCAACTCATCATGAATTTGCAGAATTATTTTTGAACGCAAGTTGTTTTTGTGAAGTTTGTTATCCAGGGCAATCATCGCTTTTTTGATTATATCAGCCGCGCTTCCCTGAATTGGTGCGTTGATTGCCAATCTTTCAGATTCCTGCCTGATTATGGGATTTTTATCATTGATGCCATGAATAAAACATTTGCGTCCGGAAATGGTTGAAACATAGCCATTTTGGCGCGCCATTTCGATATAATTTTTCATATAATCATCAATGCCAGGATAGGTTGCGAGATATGATTTTATATAATCCGCCGCCTCATTTCGCGCGATGTTGAGTTGACGTGCCAGCCCAAAAGCGCTGATGCCATAAATTATGCCGAAATTTATCGCTTTTGCTTTGTTTCTGATATTTTCATCAACTTCATTTTCTGGAATTTTAAAAATTTGTGCAGCGGTAATTTTGTGGATGTCCTTATCTTCCTCGAAGGCCTGAATCAGAGCTTCAATTTTTGCCATGTGAGCGATAACACGCAGTTCAATTTGCGAATAATCTGCCGCGATCAAAAGATGGTTTTTTTCAGCGATAAAACATTGATGGATTTTTTTGCCTTCAGCTGTTTTTATCGGAATATTTTGCAGATTGGGATTGCTCGAGCTGAGCCGGCCAGTGATGGTTGAAATGGTTGAAAAATTGCTGTGAATTCTGCCGGTCTCCGGATTGATTTCTTTTGGCAAAGCATCGGTGTAAGTGTTTTTCAGTTTGGAAAATTTTCTGAATTCCAGAATTTTTTGTGCAATTGGATAACCCTCTTCGGAAAGCTCTTCCAACACTTTTGCGCCAGTTGAAAGCGCGCCGGTTTTTTTTGATTTTTTTGAAGATGTAAGACCGAGTTTTTCAAACAGAACTTCGCTTAATTGTTTTGTTGAAGCGATATTAAATTCACAGCCGGCAAGCACATAAATTTCCTTTTTTAATTCTTCAATTCTGCCGCCGAATTCCTGCGATAATTCTTTTAATTTTTTATCATCAATCTTGATGCCGTTTTTTTCCATACGCGCTAGAACTGCAAGCAATGGTAGCTCAAAGGAAATGTAAGCATTATTCAGTTTCAGCTCAAAAATTTGGGGGCGTAGAATTTTATAAAGCTTGTAAATGGCAAAATTTCTGAAGCAGAAAAAATCGATTTTTTTTTCGGAAAAATTTTTTGCTTTTTCCGCTTTTGCAAAAATTTCACCAAATCCGCGTTCTTCGAGATTTTCATCAAGATTTATGTTAATTAACTCGCGCAGATCGTTTTTGACGGAAGAGTTGAGGAGGTGGTTGATGAGGGAGACGTCTTCGAGAATCGTGCTTCGTGTAGCCTGTGCTGAACTTGTTTCAGTATGCTTCGTGCTTCGTAGGAATGATTTGCTATTGAAGGAGATTTTTTTGATTGAGTTGTTGAGAAGGAGGTTTTGTAGGTGTTGTGGGTTTGGGGTGAATTCGTTGGTGGTGAAGAGGTCGGTGGTTTTTGTTTCGAAATAAAAAATTTCCTGTGGTGATTCATTGGTTTTGCAAGTTGAAATTGTCAGGAAATCGTTTTGTAGATCTATGATTGCAATGCCGTTTTTTGCTGCTTGTTGATACAATTCGTCAATGGTTTTTTGATTGGTGATTTTGATTTTTTTTACGTCATCGAATGAATTTTTTGCTGTTGCTATGTTGTTGTCGGCAATGGCAAATTCTTTTTTAACGCGCGTAACTAGCGATCTAAACCCCTGTTCTTCCAAGAAAATCAGCAATTTGTGAGGGTCTATTGCTTTGATTTCCAAATCTTTCAGGGAGATTCCAAGTTCGACATCTTCTTTCAAGGTAATCAAAGTTTTGGAAAGTTGGGCTTTTTCAATGCCATCTGTGAGCATTTGTCGTCTTTTTTCCTGTTTGATTTCAGAGAGATGATCGAAAAGATTTTCCAGAGTGCCGAATTGTGAAATCAATTCTGCTGCGGTTTTGGGGCCAATTCCTCTTACTCCCGGAACATTATCAGATGAGTCTCCAATCAAGGCCAAAACATCAAGAAGCTGATTTGGTTCAACAAAAAATTTTTCCTTCACCTCTGATTTGCCGATGAATTTATTGCGCATGGCATCATACATAAAAACATGTTCATCGACCAGCTGCATCAGATCCTTATCGGAAGAAACAATCAAAACTTCATAATTGTTAGCTGCAGATTTTTTGGCGATGGTGGCGATTATGTCATCAGCTTCAAAGCCGATTTTTTCCAGCACCGGAATATTGAGAGATTCCGCGGTTTTGCGAACCAATGGAAATTGCGGTTTTAAATCTTCAGGGCAGGGCGGGCGGTTGGCTTTATATTCGGGAAAGATTTCATTGCGAAAAGTTTTTGATCCGGAATCAAAAACAACGGCGATATGCGAAACATCAAGTCCGGCAAGCAATTTAATCAGCATGTTAGTGAAGCCGTAAACAGCTCCGACTTGTGTGCCATCTGCTCTGGTTAATGGCGGTAGCGCATGGTAAGCGCGAAAAACAAAACCATAGCCATCGATGAGAGCGATTTTTTTGGACATACATTTTAGAATTTAGGATTTAAAAAAGATCATAAACAGGCTCTAAATCATAAATAAATTCTATGTATCGTCTCTACCATCATCCAATCTGTCCTTACTCTCGCAAGGTTCGCACTTATCTAGCGGCGAAAGAAATTGGTTTTGAATTAATTCAGGAAAATTTTTGGGAAAGGCGTAAAGAGTTTATTGCCATGAATCCGGCGGGAACAATTCCAGTTTTGTTTGATAACAGCAATGCCGTTGTTGTGGTAAATAGTTCGGTGATTATTGAATACCTTGAAGAAAAGCACGATGGTAGCAAAAATATTTTGGGCGAATCTCTGACCAAGCGCGCCGAAATAAGGCGTTTGCAATATTGGTTTGATGAAAAATTTTATCACGAGGTGAGTAAACATGTCTTAAATGAGCGTTATTTTAACCGCTATTTGCCAGGCGCCAATTCACCAAGTTCTGAAGTTTTGCGTGTGGCCAGACGCAATTTGAACATTCATTTGAGCTATATCGAATATCTTTTGGAGAATAGAAAATACTTGGCTGGAGATCATATATCGGTTGCTGATTTTGCCGCAGCGGCACAAATTTCTTCCCTCGATTATTTTGGAGATATCAACTGGCATCATTATCTGCCGGCCAAGGATTGGTATAGTTTAATCAAATCGCATAAAATTTTTGGTGAGATTTTAAAAGATCGTCTTCCCAACATCACTCCACCTGAGTGGTATTCCAAATTGGATTTTTAATGACCATTGCTCTTGACGAGAAACGGGCGCGCGAATTTTTGGCAAAACATGGAATTGCCCAGGGAGTTACTGATTGCGGAATAAAAAAAATCGCCGGCGACGCCTCTTTCCGTTCTTACTACCGTATTTCTACAACGACATTTTGTGCCATTTCGTACTTCGATAATCTCAGCCAACGAAGCACGAAGCACGAAGCACGAAGCACGAATAAAAACAATTCCTTCATCTTAATGTTCGCCCCGCCGCAATATGAGAAGATCGAACCTTTTATTGCCATCGACGAGTTTTTGGTTTCGCATGATTTTTCCGCGCCGAAAATTTTTGCGCGCGATGAGAAAGAAGGCTTTTTGTTATTGGAAGATTTGGGCGATGAAACCTACGGAAAAGCGCTTTTATTGGACGTATCAAAAGAGTTTACGCTTTATGAAAAAGCCTGCGATGTTCTGCTCGAATTGCATAAACTTGCGACGCCAAAAAATATTCCAAACTATAACCATTCTTTGCTATTTCGTGAAGTAATGTTGTTTGTTGATTGGTATCTGCCTTTGCAAAAAAAACCTATGAGTTTGCAGGAAAAAGCTTGTTTCAAATTTTTGTGGTTTGAACTTTTTGATTTGTTAAGCAGAGAAAATCAGGTTTTGGTTCTACGCGATTATCATGCCGATAATCTTATGATTTTGCCAGATAGAGTGGGACATAAAACAGTTGGATTGCTTGATTTTCAGGATGCGGTGGCTGGCTCAAAAGCCTATGATCTTGTTTCATTGCTTGAAGATGCCAGACGCGATGTTGATGAAAAAAACCGCCAAAAGATTTTGGAATATTATTTGCAGAAATCCGGTTGTGATGAGGCGATTTTTATGCGCGATTATGAAATTTTATCTTTGCAGCGTAATATAAAAATTCTTGGAATTTTTGCGCGTCTTTCAGTGCGTGATGGCAAACATTCTTATCTGCAACTATTACCGCGTGTGCTTGCTTTTGTTATAGCGCGCCTTAATTCTCAAAGCAGAATTTTTTTTGAAATTTCTGATTTGTTAAAAAGATTTTTATGAGTTCTCTTCCCTCAACATCTCCAACAAAAGTTTCTATCGACATCATCGCCGATCTAAAATTAATCAGCGAAGTTTTTCAAAAAGTTGAAGAAGAAACCGCTGAAGTTGCTGAAATGATTTTTGGTTATTTGATTGATATTGATGATGAGCATATAATTAACGGCACTATTCCCAATCATCAAAATCCAAAGCTTCAGGGTTACATTAAAATCCTTAACCGCCTTTTCCGCCTTTCAAAAAAACGCGCCGATGACGGCGCAATCAATGTGATTATCATCAATCGTAAAGCAGTGCAGGCGCTGGATAAAAAAACCTATGCTATTTCAATGTGTTTTGACGGCGGCGTCTCTCTGGATATTATGTGCGACATCGTCAATGAAGAAAATCGTGCGCGCACTCCGACAAAATCTCCGGTAAAAATCACCATCAAAAAAGCGTTTGGCGAGCATCAAAGAACAAAATAAAAACAAAACAAAAAGGCGGAATCTCTGTTGAGACTCCGCCCTTCCTGACTTGAGCAACCCGCTCTTCCCATTTTTTTTGATTCAGTAAAATCAGGCCTCTGCAAGATATTTTTTCTGATTTTACCGCACTAAGGAGAAGTTTTTTATCTAAAAATGCTGAAGAAATCATATCAAATTCAGGTAATCAATTTTTCCCGAGCCACTGAAATCAAGGCTCCATTTTGCTCAGAAAAAAACGAATTATCTTCAAATATAAGTTATCAACAGAAAAAGTAGAAAAATTGAATAAAAAATAAAAGCCTAAGCCTAGGAATCCGCTCTGTTATTGAATCCAACTATTCTGTCAGGATGCCGCACTAATTTGCTCAACTTGGGAAGCGTTTGGCGAGCATCAAAGAACAAAATAAAAACAAAACAAAAAGGCGGAATCTCTGTTGAGACTCCGCCCTTTTTTACTTTTTAGATTTGTTGCTTACTTATCTTTTTTTCTTTTTAGCAGCTGTTTTTTTAGCTGGTTTTTTAACCACTTTTTTTACTGCTTTTTTCTTAGTAGCCATGTTGCTTACCTTTTTTGTTATTAAAATTTTTACCAATGAGAATGACAATTTCGAAGAGTAATATCAACAAAACTGCCAAACTCATCTGACTTACGACATCAGGTGGGGTAAGGATCGCGGCCGCTATGAAAATAGCCACAATACAGTACCTTCTCTTTTGTCGCAAATCATTAACCGACAAACAATCAACTTTGATTAAAAAAAGCAACAAGATTGGTAATTGAAATGCGATGCCAAATCCAAACAGCATATTTTTGACGAAAGAAAAATATTCACTGATTTTTGTTTCGAATAAAATTGAAAAATTTTGATAGGCTATGGAATCAGTAATTTCAAAGCTTGCGAAGAATTGTAATGCTAGTGGTAAAATAAAAAAATAAGCAAAAGTTGCACCACATAAAAACAAAAAAGGTGCGAAGAAAAAAATCAGCAAAACATTTTTTTTCTCATTTTTGTAAAGCGCCGGAGATAAAAAAAGATAAATTTCAGCAAGAAAAATCGGCAAAGAAAAAAACAATGCTGAATGAATTGAAAGTTTGAGATAGGTCATGAAGGCTTCAGCTGGGCTGGTGTAGATCAATTTACGATTTTGATGATTTCCTGAAACTTCAAGAAATGGTTGCAATAAAAATTGATAAATTTCCTGCGAAAAAAAATAGCAAATAATTGCCGTGATAAAAAAAAATATTACGCAAAAAATTGTGCGTTGTCTTAATTCCAGAAAATGTTCTTTTAAGGTGTGCTGATATTCGCTTTTCTTCACAGTTTTTCAAAAATTTTTAGCAATTTAACATGAATTTGAATACAGGCTCTAACATCAAGAGACCTCGGCCACTAAAGTGGCCAAGGATGGCGGGTGGCGAGTGGGGGGAGGTTGGGGTGAAGTGTTTCACTTTGCTTCAATTCTCAACTGACAAACTGGTCCGAGAGCGTTTTGATCATATTCACCAAATTTTACGCATTTATCATTCTCAAGAATATTCAGAGTGTTGAATCCTGCAGACATAACTCTTCCTTTTTGCGGATTGCCATCATCAATTTTTTTATCAAACATCAGAGCTTCTTTGGTGGTCAAGCTGTTATTGTTGGTGTAGAGACGATCAATGTTGGAAAAAATAAAACCGATTTGATAAAAAGTTTTTCCTTCAGCTCCAAAAGCGACAATTCCTATTTTTTCTCCGATTTTGCTTGTCGGGAAAGTGTTGCCGGTTTTGGCATTTTCATTTTCTGCTCCGTTATAATTTTCATCGAGCATTTTTGATTTTGATAAATGCATCCAGAAATTTACAATCTCGCCATTGGCTTGCAGAATTTTTTTGTTGTAGTCGGTGATGACATTATCTCCATCACCATCAGTGTTGGTCTCTGTTATGCCATATGTTACTGTTCCCACCACATCTCCCGGCAAAGCGTGATATTTTTGCGTGAATGAATTAAGCGCGGCATCGTATTTTTTTATCTGCATCACCAAAGATTTAATGTCGCTTTCTTTGGCAGTTTTTTTAACGAAGAAGATGATGCCAAACAAAGTTGTGATGATGAAAATTACGATTGCCGTTTCCATAAAGGTAAAGGCATTTTTGTTTATCATGTTGTTCTTGTTGATGGTGCTGCCGGTGGAGTAGAAGCAGGTGGTGTTACTGGTTCTGAATGTTCTGGCATTGCATATTCGTGATGTTTTGCTTCAAATCTTTCAAAATCTTTCGCGCTCTTTAAATCAGAATATTCTTTTTCAATGCTGTCGGCCACTTGTTCTTGCATGGTTTCGCCACCTTTAGATTGGTTGCGCCTATTCTCGCGCCATCTGCTAAATTTTTCCCGTATTG
>Ga0156224_101_pt1 | contig 44296 bp, 44 predicted proteins | sample RifCSPlowO2_12_FD_107872 | JGI IMG/M metagenome (GOLD analysis project Ga0156224, IMG submission 107872) | Alphaproteobacteria bacterium RIFCSPLOWO2_12_FULL_40_11 | reverse complement strand
CGCAAATCCCCGTTTCTTACCATTTTCAAACTCGACGAGCCCTCACAAATCAAGGGTTCAGATTTTTCAGAAAGTTGATTTGCGACATGGCCATTTATTTCAAAATTCAAAACCAAGCATGAAGATTATTTACCTCTCGCCGCGCGGAAAAGTTTTCAATCAAAAAATGGCGCAGGAACTGGCGCAAGAAAAGGAAATTATGGTTTTGTGCGGGCGTTATGAAGGTGTTGACCAGCGTGTTTTGGATGAGTTTGCGATCGAAGAAATTTCCATCGGCGATTATGTGTTATCCGGCGGAGAAATTGCAGCTTATGTTTTTATTGATGCGATTTTACGAAATATTTCCGGCATTTTGGGTGATGATGAATCTTTGAAGGAAGAATCTTTTAGTTTTGGCAATATTCTTGAATATCCGCATTATACCAAACCATCAGAGTGGCGGGGATGCAAAATTCCAGAAATTCTTCTTTCTGGCCATCATAAAAAAATTGCGGAATGGAGGAAAATGAAAGCAATGGAGCTGACAAAAAAAATTCGTCCGGATCTTTTAGAAAAGAAACCGGACGAACCCAAATAACTGGTTTTGTCTAACGTTTCTTTGCGGCAGAAATTGTAACGGCGCGGCGGTTTTTAGCCCATGCTTCTTCATTGTGCCCCATGTCAACTGGTTTGGTTTTGCCATAGCTGACGGTTTTGATTCTTGATGATTTTACGCCATTTTCGATGAGATATTTTTTCACTGCTTCAGCTCTTTTTTTGCCAAGAATTCTGTTGTAAGCATTGGTTCCTCTTTCGTCGCAATGGCCTTCAATTTTGATTTGCAACAATTCATCGGTTTTTACCACCGGCAAAACTTTTTTATTGAGGATTTTTTGTGCATCATTTTTTAGAACGGCTTGATCAAAATCGAAATATACAGTTTCGACATTTTCCTGCCTCATTTCTTCTTTTTTAACTTCTTCTTTTATTGCTTTTTCTGATTTTTTTACAGCGCTGCAAGATGAAACAAACAAAGCAACCAATACTATAGCCAAAACTTTTTTCGACATTTTTACCTCTTTAAATTATTGAAAAGAAAACTGCAGATTTGCGCGCTTTTTCTCACCTAATTGTTTTAATTACAATCGATATTTATCTGAAGCGATGGTGTTTCTTTTCGATTTGTTCAATCACCTGTTTTTCCTCTTCTTCAAGCATGAATTTTGATTCATAGACCACTAATGCAAACATCATAATGATGCCGATGATAAAAGTCAGAGAGGCAAAAAATGAGATTAGAGCCTGTCTTCAAACTCATCACAGCTCGCTTTTCCACAAATTTTGGCTCGTTTTCCGGCAAAATTTTTTGCAGTATGCCAGATACAGCAGCAAAATTTTGCCGGAAAGTCGCTCAAAATTTCTGAAAAATCGAGCTGTGATGAGTTTGAAGACAGGCTCTAGTCTCAAATGTCTTTTTTGTGTTTCGGTTTTGTCGCTTTTTTCAACCACATGTCGTAAATATTCAGCATTTTTGGGGAAGAAAATCAGGGTAACAATTATGCAGGTGGCGAATGAAACGCATGCAATCATCCACATAATAAAGGATGAAATTCCCTTTAAATCATCAGTGTCAAAAAAACCCATCAGGATACCGATTACTAAAGATGAAAGCGCCAGAAGTTGACGGTTTTTCTCAACATTTGATTCAAGCATCGCCTCGACGTGGGCGGCATAGAATTCTACTTCTTTTGATTTATCGAGCCCGAGCTCGTCTTTAGTATGTTGTTGAGTCATATTGTTTTTGTTAATCAAGTTTTTTAAAAAAAAATCTCTTGCAAGAAAACTTTTGATAAAAATATTGCACAGCCGCCGGGAGTGTATCAGAATATAATAGCTCTTTACGAGTGAATATGAATACACGCGCTTGGGTTTGCGCGGTGGTGGCTCCCGGTATTTAGTTTAGTTAATCCCCGAAAATTGTTTAGATTTTCGGGGATTTTTTTTGATCAAATTCAAATTCTTAAATGATGAAAAAGTTAATTTTTTCTCTTGTGGTAGCGTGTGTTTTTCTACCAACTAAAAGCTGGGCAATAAAGATTGATCAAATCGCTGGTGCGGTTGAGGCTGTAGCGCAGTCTAGCGATAAATCAGATGGTAAGGCTGGCAAAAAATCAGCGATTTCTTTTCTTGGAGTTGAAGACGAAATCAACAAAGTGACCAGCAAGCTTGAAGAAAAGGTGAATAAGATCACTGATAAAATTGAAAATCGTGTCGAGAAATATGAAAAAAAGCTCGATGCTTATGAGCAGAAAATCGATAAGGTGGAAAAAGCTCTGGATCGCGTAATTACAACCATCAATAGCCTTGATGCATCTCAAATTCAAAAATATATCGCTGTAGCGAAATACGTGGCAATCGCAGTGATTTTATTGTTGGGATCATTTGTTATATTGTTAATTTTGGTTTTTGTTCAGCTCATTAGAGTTAGAGCTATGCTTGCCAAAGCAAAGATATGAAACTGGTTGTTCTAAAAATATCTATTTGAATTTGAATGCAGGTTCTAAAGCAAGCCCGAGATAACTGGTGGTATAAAACACGCTCGGGTGCCGTCATCTCGAGCCAGCTTTAGATTAGTCTCAATTTTTTCATTTCTTTTGCGATCCTTTCTTTGGCGGATTTTGAAGGTGAAACTAGCGGGAGGCGAATTTCATCCAGGCACAATCCCATCAGGCTTGCGGCATATTTTATCGGAATTGGATTGGTTTCGCAAAACATGGCGTTGTGAAGTGCAGTTAGCTTATCTTGAAGTTTAAGTGCGGTTTTGTAATCACCTTTGGCTGTTGTCTTTTGTAGGTCGGAAACCATTTTTGGCACAATATTGGCCGAAACTGAAATCACGCCATTGCCGCCCATGGCATTAAAACCAACAACCGTCGCATCTTCGCCGGAAAGATAGGAAAATTTTTTCTTGATCAGGAGACGAAGTGAAGCCACGCGCGCTAAATCGCCGGTGGCATCTTTGATGCCGACGATATTTTTCAATTCCGCAATGCGTGCCAGATTTTCATCGGAGATGTTGATAACAGAGCGTCCAGGAATGTTGTAAATGACCAGCGGAATGCCACATTTATCGAGCTCTTTGAAATGCTGAAAAACCCCTTCAGGAGTTGGTTTGTTGTAGTAAGGCGCAACGATTAAACATGAGTCAGCGCCAACTTTTCTAGCATGTTTTGTCATCATCACCGCTTCTTCTGTGGAGTTTGAGCCGGTGCCGGCCATGATTTTTACACGTCCCTTTGCCGTTTTAACGCAAAATTCGATAACAAAATTATGTTCTTCATGCGAAAGGGTTGGAGATTCACCAGTTGTGCCGCAGGGAACAATTCCATCGATGCCGTTCTTAATTTGAAATTCAATCAGTTTTGCCAAAGATTTTTTATCAATCTGATTGTTTGCAAATGGTGTAATCAGCGCTGTGTAAGTTTCCGTCGTCATATAATCTAATCGGTTGATTTTGTTCGAACCAAAAATAATTTGAGCGTAATTTTCTTAAATTCAATCAAACAAATGAACTGTCGGGAACTTGCAACAGAAGTGGTGAAAAACATTGCCAGCCCTGAATTTGTATCATCGCAATATTTTCCCATTTTGCTTTTTATGACGGTTGTAATCGGTCTGTCATGTATGATTATGGCGATCCCATTTTTACTCAGAAAATTGCGCCACGATTCTGAAAAAAATTCGCCTTATGAATGCGGTTTTGAAGGTGAAGGCAAAGTGCGCAGCGAGTTTGATGTTCAGTTTTATCTGGTGGCAATTTTGTTCATAATTTTTGACCTTGAAGTGGCATTTCTCTTTCCGTGGGCGGTTTCGCTTGGCAAAATTGGCGTGATTGGGTTTTGGTCAATGATGGTGTTTTTAGCTTTGCTCACCGTCGGTTTTATTTATGAATGGAAACGGGGAGCATTGGAATGGAAATAAAAAGTCCATTAAATCAAGATATTTTGCTTTCGCAGGTAAGTGATGAAATCAGCAATCGTGGTTTTGTCACTGCCAAGCTCGATGAGCTGGTTAATTGGGCGCGCACCGGCTCGCTATGGCCGATGACTTTTGGTCTGGCCTGCTGCGCTGTTGAAATGATGCAAACCGCGGCAAGCCGCTATGATCTTGATCGTTTCGGCGTGATTTTTCGCCCGTCTCCTCGTCAGTCCGATGTGATGATTGTGGCTGGAACTTTGACCAACAAAATGGCTCCGGCTTTGCGCAAAGTTTATGACCAAATGGCTGAGCCGCGTTATGTCATCTCAATGGGAAGCTGTGCCAATGGTGGTGGCTATTACCACTATTCCTATTCCGTGGTGCGTGGTTGTGATCGCATTGTTCCGGTTGATGTTTATGTTCCCGGATGCCCACCAACCGCAGAAGCTCTGCTCTACGGCGTTTTGCTATTGCAAAGAAAAATCAGAAGAACCGGGAAATTTGAAAGGTAATCAATGTCGTTATTTCAAAAAAATTATTCCATAGCCAATGTGTTTGATAAGCGTGCAGATGCGGTTGTTGCGCTGGATGATAGTTTGAGGTTTACAAAAACTCTGCCGGATAATTTTTTTCGTCTCATCATCAGTTCACCACCATACAACATTGGCAAGGTGTATGAAAAACAGGTGTCGATCGAAGATTATCTTAAACAAATTGATCCGCTGTTAAAAGAGCTGGTTCGTGTTTTAGCGCGTGATGGAAGTTTCTGTTGGCAAGTTGGTAATTATGTAAATGACGGAGAAATTTATCCTCTGGATATGTTTTTTTATCATCAGTTCAAGAGTCTCGGCTTGCAATTACGAAACCGAATCGTTTGGCATTTTGATCATGGCCTACATGCCTCTCATCGCTTTTCTGGGCGTTATGAAACCTTACTTTGGTTCACAAAAACCAATGACTACATTTTCAATCTTGATCCAGTTCGAGTGCCTTCAAAATATCCTGGTAAGACTCACTTCAAAGGAGAAAAAAAAGGTTTACCAAGTGGCAATCCCCTTGGGAAAAATCCATCTGATTTTTGGACATTGTTACAAAAAGAATGGGATTGCAGCACTTGGGAATTTCCAAACGTAAAAGCAAATCACCCGGAAAAAATGAATCATCCTTGTCAATTTCCAATTGAGCTTGTTGAGAGATGCGTGCTTTCAATGACAGATGAAGGTGATTGGGTTTATGATCCATTCATGGGATCCGGATCGGCTACCGTTGCTGCTTTGAAGCATAATCGTAAAGCTATCGGCGTTGATTATTTGCCAGAATATGTTGAGTTAACAAAAAAAAGGATTGGTCTTCTTGGGTCGGGAGAGTTACGGATTCGTCCAATTGGAAAGCCAATTCATCAGCCCACGGGTCAAGAAAAAATTTCTCAACGTCCACCATTATGGCAAGAACCAATTGCACAGTTGATATGATTATTGCGGGCAGATTTTCCTTTGCAGATGGAGAAAAAATCATTAATACTCATTACAAAAAACTTTTACATGAAGTTGAGCGGGCAATTGAAAATGTTGATGCAAATGCATGCAAAACAAAACGTAGTCGAGAAAAAACAATGAAAGGAAAACAGCTTTTTAGTCCTCGAGCATTAAACAAATTATTCAAAACAGAATTTTTGCCAAGTGGATGGAAGAATCGCAAAGTTTTATGCGAATATTCTCGAGAATTCTACGATCCAAATTATTCGTCAGGATGTGTAGTAAAAGGCGCCTTTCGCGATATGGATTTTATAAAAGATGATCTTGGAGTCGAGGTGCAATTTGGAAAATATGCCTTCATGGTTTACAATGTTTGTGCAAAAATGACGATCTTTCGTAATCTTGGCCACATCAAGGTCGGCATCGAAATTGTTCCTGTTAAAAGTTTGGCGGAGCAGATGTCAACTGGCGTTTCTTACTTTGAACAATTCGTTTGGGATTTGCAAAAACGCGGTGTTTCAAACATCGATGTTCCTGTGCTTATCATTGGAATTGATGTCTAAATCAAAATTAAAATGATTCAAAATCTTCAGGTGCAAGCCACTTACATCAAAGAAAATTTCGCTGGTGCGAATGTCGTCGAACCAATCAATCACGGCAATCTCATCATTTACGTTATGCCGGAAAAAATCGTCGAATTTCTAACTTTTTTGCGTGATGACGGAAAACTTTCTTACAAAACTTTGCTTGATCTTTTTGGCGCTGACCTTCTTGGCCTTAGAGAGCCTCGCTTTGAAGTGATTTACAACCTTTTGAGCTACAAACTGAACAATCGCATCACCATAAAAGTTGCACTTGAAGATAGACAAAAAGTTCCAACCGCAATTCCAGTTTTTTCTTCTGCCGGCTGGTTTGAGCGCGAAGTTTTTGACATGTATGGCATTGAATTTGAAAACCATCCCGATCTGCGCCGAATCCTTACCGATTATGAATTTGAAGGCCATCCTTTGCGCAAGGATTTTCCGCTTACCGGCTATAGGGAAGTTCGTTACGATGCAGAGAAACAAAAAGTTGTTTACGAGCCAGTTAAACTGATGCAAGAATTCCGCAACTTTGATTTTGAGATGCCGTGGGAAGGGGTCATATACCCATTCAAGCTGAAGATACCAAACTTCTGACTTCGAATTTTTGGTAAAAATTCACTCGGAGAATGACGCTGTATCACTTGATACAGCTTACATTCTCCGTCGTGATTTTTCCTCAAAACTTCTTCGTCATAAGTTTGGTATCTTCAACTTGAATGGGTATAAATCGTAAATTGTAAATGTTTATGAGAGAAATTTTTTCTAAAATTAAAGCTTCTTTTAAAAGAGCAACAAAGGGCGAAGAAGCTTTGAATATTATGATTTGGTGGTGGGGCATTCTTGCTTATGCCGTGTCATATTTCATCATTGAGAGCCTGATAATGGCCATTAATTTTCGTTTTATTGACATACTGATTTCAGCCGTGATGGCTTTGTATTTCGGTTGGCATTTTTATGCCCTGAAAAAATGCGCTCCCAAGAAACCAAAATTAACTTCCGAAGAAAAAAAGAAACTATGCGGACAACAACGCCACGAAATGGGCAAAAAGTTTTTGCGCAAATTGTTCTTGCAAGAGCCAATCAGCAAATGGGATCCAGTTTTTGTCATGCTGGTTGTTGATGTGTTTTGCATGGCACATTTTCTTGGTTATATTGTCAGCAAGTGAGCATTGTTTTCCAAAAATTTTCCTGCCAGATAAAGTGAGCCTGAGATTAAAACCAGAGGGCGTTCATCAGATTTTATTTTTTTAAAAGCTTCATCAAAATTTGATGCTGTTTGTGATTTTATTCCAATTTTTTCTGCGATTTTTACAATTTCAAAATCCTTAAGCGATCTTGGTTCATCTGGTATTGTAAGCGCAATTAACTCATCAATTTCATCTTTTATTTTTGTAAGAAAACCAACGCAGTTTTTGTCTTTGAGCATGGAGAAGATGAGTATCACTTTTTTTTGTTTTTTAGATCCTGAAACAAGTTCAGGATGACAAATATGGCCATGTCGCAAATCAACTTTCTGAAAAATCTGAACCCTTGATTTACAAGGGCTCGTCGAGTTTAAAAATGGTAAGAAATGGGGATTTGCGACAGTCCCAATATGAATGTCATCCTGAACTTGTTTCAGGATCTGTTTTTTTAGAAATTCTGCAACTGTTTCAGCGCCTTGCAGATTATGACTGCCATCAAGATAAAGATCAAAATCATCATGCGGAATTTTTTGTAGTCGCGCCGGCCATTTTGCCTTTTTCAAGCCATTTTTAATTTGCTCCTCGCTTACAGAAAATTTTTTCTGCGCCTTTACAACGGCAATGGCTAATGCTGCATTTTCTTTTTGAAAATTTCCGATTAGTGGTAAGTGGTAAGTGGTAAGTGGTAAGTTTGGTTTTGTTAGGATGGCTCTTTTTTTAAATGCTTGATCCTCAATTACTTGCAGCGCTTCTTCCACCTGTTTTCCAATCACCACCGGACAATTTTTCTTGATGATTCCGGCTTTTTCGTAAGCGATTTTTGCCAAAGTATTTCCTAAAAATTCTTCATGGTCGAAAGAAATTGGCGTGATCACTGAACATAAAACTTCCGGCAAAACATTGGTGGCATCAAGTCTGCCGCCCATGCCGGTTTCCAGCAGAAGTAAATCAGCGGGCACGCGGCTAAAGGCAAGGAAGGTTGCCACTGTTGTTCCCTCAAAAAAAGTGACCTGGATTTGCGGAAAAATTTCTGCCGCTTTTTTACATTCGGTCAAAATTTCGTTGAGAAAATCATCAGAAATTTCTTTTCCGGCGAGCAGGATTCTTTCGTTAAAATTGACAAGATGCGGTGAGGTGTAGGTGTGAATTTTTAAACCGGATTCCTCAAAAATTGCACGCAAGAAAGCCAGTGTCGAACCCTTGCCGTTAGTGCCGGCAATGTGAATTGCGGGAGGAAGTTTTAAGTGCGGATTGCCAAGCCTTTCTAACAATTGCAAAACACGCGATAGGCCAAGCTCGATGTTATGAATTTTAGCATCAGGCCAAAAAGGAATCTTCATCGTCTATTCTTGAGGAACACCTGATAGACGCGGTGGAAGTGATAGTTAAATTCAGCGCCAAGGATGAAAACCAAACTGATGAGATAAAAAAACATCATTGAAATTATGATGCCGGCGAGTGATCCATAAACGAAATTTACCTGATGGAAATTGTTAAGATAAAATGAAAACAAATGTTGCAATGCAATCCATAGAAACACTGCCAATATTGAGCCGGGAATGGTTTGAGTAATTTTTTGTTTGGCATTGGGAAGGGCGTAGTACAGCAAAGAAACGGCGCAAGTCAGAATGGAAAATATGGCGGCTTGTCGCAGGTAAAAGAAATCATAGTCAATTTTTACGAAGTTTGCGGCGAATTGTTTCAGGATCGTTGGGGCAATCACAAAAACCATTATAGCGGTAACAATGGCAAAAGTGATGACGAAAAATTCGACAATGCTAAACATGCGCCGCCAGATGTAAGATGGAGGAAAATTGATGCGATAGGCGCGATTCAGAATGGTGCGACAACCTTCAACCGAAGAAGAGGCGGTCCAAATTACACCGATAATGGCGATTGTAAGTAAACTTTGTTCCGGACCTGAAACTATCTCATTGATACGCGGCGCTAAAGCTTCAACCATTCCTTGCGGTATTGAAGCAAGAGCGGTTTGAACTATTTGCACTCCCGCTTCTGATTGTCCAAATAAACCAATAATTGCGATTAAAAAAATCAAAAAAGGAAACAGGGAAAGCAGCATCAGAAACGCCAGATATCCCGCATGCTCAATTCCGTCCTGCCTAACTGTGTCGATAATTGCGATTCTAAAAATTTTCAGCGGAATAAGAAAATATTTGCGCAGGCGATAGTTGAAATGCGAACGTTTTTTTAATGGCATTTTTTACAGAAGAATAATCCTTCAATCATAAATTTCTCGCGTGAGAAAATTTTTTGCGACTCAAGACGTTTGGTTTCAATATTGCCAATAATGTTTGTGCAACCAAAGTTTGCCGCTTGCCATTCGACCCAGCGAATCAGCATTTTGCCAACGCCGATGCCACGTTTTTTGCGGTCAATCATAAAATCCTCAATCTCCAGTGTTTTGCCGTAATGAAGTTTGCGAATAATGCGAATGCCAATAACTCCAATGCAACGGCCATTTTCAACTTCCTTATCCTCAAAAACCGCAGCCATTTTATAGCCGCGCTGCATCATGTTTAAAACATCTTCGACATAATTTTCCTCTCTCAACTCGTCATAAATCTGTTTCAGTATCGTGTAAGTTTGTTGAATTTCCTCGCGAGTTTGAACTTCTTTTATTTGCATTTTCTTGTCCGAATTTATGATTGTTCTTAAAATTTTGTGTCCAGAATAACTGTAGATCCTGAAACAAGTTCAGGATGACAATCCGGGGAAGATGGTTTCAAAACATGTCATCCTGAACTTGTTTCAGGATCTGTTTTTAGAGACACAATATTTTTGATAACAACCGAATTTATAGTTTGGTATAGGCTCTAAATTTTAACCTCAATTAAACATGACAAAACAAAAAATCAAAAAAGTTGTTCTGGCTTATTCCGGCGGTCTTGACACTTCCGTAATTTTAAAATGGTTGCAGGAAAATTATGGCTGTGAAGTTGTCACTTTTACCGCTGATTTAGGGCAGGGTGAAGAGCTTGAGGCGGCGCGCAAGAAGGCAAAAATGCTTGGCGTAAAAGAAATTTTTATTGAAGATCTGCGTGAAGAATTTGTGCGTGATTATGTTTTTCCGATGTTTCGCGCTAATGCTTTGTATGAAGGTGTTTACCTGCTTGGCACCTCAATTGCACGTCCATTAATTGCAAAAAGGCAAATCGAAATTGCTAAAAAAGTTGGTGCTGATGCCGTCGCTCATGGTGCCACCGGAAAGGGCAATGATCAGGTGCGTTTTGAGCTTTCTTATTACGCCAATAAACCCGACATCAAAATCATCGCACCCTGGCGTGAATGGGATTTAAATTCGCGCAGCAAACTCATCGATTATGCAGAGAAAAATCAAATTCCGGTAGCCAAAGACAAACGCGGCGAAGCGCCATATTCGGTTGATGCAAATTTGCTGCACACTTCTTCGGAAGGAAAAATTTTGGAAGATCCAAGTCAGCCGGCGCCTGAATATGTCTATCAGCGCACTGTTTCGCCTGAAGATGCGCCAAACAAATCAACCATCATCGAAATTGAATTTAAAAAAGGCGATGCTGTTGCAATTGACGGCAGAAAAATGTCGCCGGCAACAATTCTTGCGAAGTTGAATGAACTTGGCGGAGCCAATGGAATTGGCCGTCTCGATCTGGTTGAAAACAGATTTGTCGGCATGAAATCGCGTGGTGTTTATGAAACTCCGGGCGGCACAATTTTGCTAAATGCGCATCGCGCCATAGAATCAATCACTTTAGATCGCGAGGCCACTCATCTCAAAGATGAGTTAATGCCGCGCTATGCCAGTCTGATTTACAATGGCTTTTGGTTTTCGCCGGAGCGCGAAATGTTGCAGGCCCTAATCAACAAATCGCAGGAAAATGTTGAAGGCAAAGTGCGCTTGAAACTCTATAAGGGAAATGTCCAAATTATGGGTCGTGAATCCAGGAAAAGCCTATATTCCGAAGCCCATGTCACTTTCGAAGAAGATTCCGTCTACAACCAAAAAGACGCAGCAGGATTCATAAAACTAAACGCACTTCGTTTGAGGATTGGTGCCCGTGCAAAAAATAAAAAATAACTCCCAAATTATTATCTACAAAACAGCAGATGGTCAGGTAAAACTTGATGTGCGATTTGATGAGGAGACTGTTTGGCTGACGCAAAAACTGATTGCCGAGCTTTTTGATGTTGAGGTGAATACGGTGAATTATCATCTTAAAGAAGTGTTTAGAAGTGGTGAATTAATTGAGTTGGCAACTATTCAAAAAATTCGAATAGTTCAAAAAGAAGGTAAAAGAAGCATTTCTCGTGAAGTCGAGTTTTATAACCTTGATGCCATAATTTCCGTTGGATATCGGGTTAATTCAGTGTGTGCCACGCAGTTTAGAATTTGGGCTACACAAAAGCTGCGCGAATATATCGTTAAGGGTTTTGTGCTTGATGATGAGCGTCTAAAAAATCCTGATTTGCCTTTTGATTATTTTGAAGAATTAACGCGTCGGATTCAAGATATCCGCACTTCCGAAAAAAGATTTTATCGTAAGGTCACCGATATTTATGCCTTGAGTGTTGATTATGATCCAACTGATGAGATGAGTATTAATTTCTTCAGAACTGTGCAGAATAAAATTCATTTTGGAGTTCATGGCAAAACTGCTGCAGAAATTATTGCCGCAAGGGTCAACAGCACAAAACCAAATATGGGATTAACCAATTGGCGTGGAAATATTATTCGCAAAGATGATGTATTAATAGCAAAAAATTATCTCAACGAAGAAGAACTTTTAGCTTTGAACAATCTGGTTGAACAATATTTGATTTTTGCCGAAGGCCAGGCTGTACGCAGAATTCCGATGCATATGAAAGATTGGATTAAAAAACTGGATGGGTTCTTGGATTTAAATGACCGCAATATTTTAAAAAATGCTGGAAAAATTTCGCACGAAATAGCTAAAGAGATTGCTGCAAGGGAATATGAAAAATTTAACCGCAATCGCATAAATCAGAATGATGAATTTGAAAAAGCAATTTCCATGATCGAAAAAAAGCGGATAAAAAATGTCAAAAAAAGTTAAAATCGCAATTCTGATTTCCGGGCGTGGAAGCAATATGCAAGCGCTTATTGAGGCTTGTGAAGATTCGGATTTTCCGGCGGAAATTGTTTTGGTTTTGTCGAATAAAAAGGATGCAGCTGGTTTAGATTTTGCGCGTAAAAAAAATATTCCAACGGTTTTTATCGATCATAAAAATTTTTCTTCACGAGAAGAATTCGATAAAAAAATGAATGCGGAAATTGAAAAATTTGACGCGGAGCTAGTGTGTCTCGCAGGTTTTATGCGTTTGCTTTCTTTCTGGTTTGTGAAAAGCTGGTTTGATCGTCTCATCAATATTCATCCATCGCTTCTTCCCGAATTTAAAGGTGCAGATGCAGTTTCTGATGCTATCAAAGCCGGCGCCAAAATTTCCGGTTGTACTGTGCATTTTGTCCGCGAAGAAATGGATTCAGGTCCGATAATTTTGCAAGCGCAAGTGCCGGTTTTAGCGGGAGACACGAAGGAAACTCTTGCAGCCAGAATTTTAAAAGAAGAGCATCGAATTTATCCGCAGGCTATAAGGCTCTTATGCCTAAATCGTAAATCATAAATCGTAAATGACCAAAATTCTTCCCCTAATAATTGCTCCCGATCCTTTGCTTAAACAGATTTCCAAACCTGTCGAAAAAATAGATGAATCTCTGCGTCAGCTCATGAAAGATATGGTTTCAACCATGTATTCTAAACGCGGAGTTGGTTTGGCAGCGGTTCAGGTTGGGGTTTTAAAAAGAGTTTTAGTGATTGATGTTGGTTATGAAATTGAGGATCATGACCATCATCATGATCATGAAAATTGTGGTGGAATTCATGTGAAAAACACCAATCCGCGCTATTTTGTTAATCCTGAAATCATCGAGTTTTCCAAAGAGTGTTCCTCTTACAACGAAGGCTGTTTGTCCTTTCCTAGTATGCGTTCAGAAGTGATTCGTCCATCAAAAGTAAAAGTGAAATATCTCGATTTTCAAGGGCATAAGAAAATTGAAGAAATGGATGGCCTGATTGCTACCTGCATCCAACACGAAATTGATCATCTCAACGGCATCACTTTTGTTGACCACATCTCCAAAATAAGACGCGAGATGATTCTGAATAAAATGAAAAAATTGAAACACTGATGTATCACTACCGCTACAAAGCAATCAACGAAATCGGCAAATATGTGTCCGGCAAAATGTCAGCGGAAAATCCGGCAGATCTGGCAACTTTATTGCGCGCAAGTCAACTTGAGCTGGTTTCGTTTAAAGAGGAAAAACAGGCTTCTGGTAGTTTTTTAGATAAGGTTAATCCCAGAGATCTGATCATGATTTTTGTTCATCTTGAGCAATTGGAAAAGGCCGGTGTTTCCATCATTGATTCCATTCACGATCTTGCTGAAACCGCTGATTCGCAGAAGGTTAGAAATCTGATGCACGAGATTCACGAATCCATTAAAAATGGCAGTCTTTTTTCCGAAAGCTTGGCCAAGCGTCCCGATATTTTTAGTCCCACTTATATCGGCCTTATTGCTATGGGTGAAAAAACCGGAAATCTTGCTGCCGCTTTTGCCAGTATTATCGAGGATATCAAATGGAATACCGACATCAAACGCAAAACCAAAAAAGCCACCACCGGACCGATGTTTGGGCTTTTGATGATGTTTGTGGTGATGGGTATAATGACCACTGTAGTTGTTCCGAAAGTGACAGCATTTCTTAAAACGCAGGAAATTGATTTACCTGCCGTAACCGTTGCCCTGATTGGTTTTTCCGATTTCATGCAAAACAACTGGTATTTTGTGGTTTTTTCAATTCCCGGATTTTGGATGTTTATAAAAATTCTGTCGCAATCAGATGAAATAGCGGTTCGTGTTGATGATTTAAAACTCAAAGTTCCGGTGATTGGATCAATCATCAACAAAATTGATGCTGCAAAATTCTGTCAGTTTTTTTCCATGACTTTCAAAAGTGGTCTTGGAGTTTTAGAGTGTCTCGATGCTTCAAGCGGTGTGATTAAAAACAAAGCAATAAAGCGCAGCATTATCGTGGTTAAGCAGCAGGTTTCCGATGGTCAGTCTTTGGCAAAGTCAATTTCTATGACCGGATATTTCCCTAATCTGGTGGTGCGTATGTTCAAAGTTGGTGAGGAAAGCGGCAACATGGAAAGCGCGCTGCAAAACATCAAATTTTTTTACGATCGTGAAATAAATGACTCGATTGACAAGTTGGTTAGCATGATTCAGCCAACGATCACTTTGGTTATGGGCGGTATGATAGCCTGGATCACTATCGCGGTATTTGGCCCGATTTACGGCACTTTCTCGAAGTTGAACTGATGTTGCGAAGCAAGATTTACCTCATCCTTGGAATTGGCACAGAAATCGGAAAAACTTTTTTGGTAGAAAACTTGCTACGTCATCCTGATCTTGTTTCGGGATCCATTCTGCCACTTGCCATCAAACCAATTGCCAGCGGATTTTGCGATGATGATAAAAACTCCGACACTGCGCGAATTGCCAAAATTTTAGGCGAAAAAGATTTTGATAAAATTACTCCCTGGCGCTTTAAAAAGCCGGTTTCGCCGCATTTTGCCGGCAAGATAGATTTTTCTGCGGTTAAAAATTTTTGTCGTAAAAACATCGCTTTGGCTAAAAAACAGAATCGTTTTTTATTTATCGAAGCAGCCGGTGGTGTGATGACGCCAATTACGGATAAAAAAACTTTTCTTGATCTGGCTTGTGATCTGAAAATTCCGGTTTTACTGGTTAGCGCAAATTATCTTGGATCAATTTCCCACACTCTTTGCGCAATTATGGCTTTGAAGGCAAAAAAAATTTTTTTGGAAAAAATAATCATTAATGAAAATTTTCCTTCGCAAATTAAGACTTCGCAATTAGTCAGAACCTGTCCAAAATCTCGCTGCGAGGAGCACAGCGAATCAGCCATAGATGGCCATCGCAGTAGAGATTTTGGACAGGTTCTCAGAACCATTGAGCGTTTCAGCAATATTCAGACCATTTCAATCAAACATTTCCTGCAATGACCAACATTTTAAGCTTCAATGATAGCAAGAAAAAAAAGGAAGGCGAGGTAACGCCCATTGATCATATCGCTTTGCAGAAAGAAAAAAGCCGTCAGGAATGGTCGCGCAAGGCTGAAATATTGTGCGAAGCTTTGCCGTATATGCGAAAATTTGCTGGCGAAACTTTCGTGATAAAATTTGGTGGATCAGCGATGGGTGGTGATACCAATCTCAAAAATTTTGCCAAAAATGTGGTTTTGTTAAAGCAGGTTGGAATCAATCCTATCGTGGTTCACGGCGGCGGTCCACAAATTGGTCAAATGCTTGCCAAGCTCAATATCAAATCGAATTTTGTTGATGGCTTGCGTGTTACAGATGCTGATACGGTAGAAGTTGTGGAGATGGTTTTGGCTGGATCGATAAACAAAATGATCGTTAAGGAAATCAACAATGCCGGTGGTTGTGCCATTGGAATTTGCGGCAAGGATGGAAATCTGATTCGTGCTAAAAAAGTTGCCAAAACCAAAAAAGATCCCGATTCCAATATCGAAAAAATTCTCAATCTTGGCTTCGTTGGCGAGCCATATCGCGTCGATCCAGAACTACTCACCGTTTTTGAAGATTCTGACATCATCCCAGTCATTGCGCCGATTGGCATTGGTGATGGCGGTGAAACTTACAACATCAACGCCGATACCGCTGCTGGCGCAATTGCATCTGCATTGCAGGCTTCAAAGTTGATAATTCTTTCTGATGTTGATGGCGTGATGTTACCAAATGGTGAGTTGGTTAGTCATCTCAATATCGCAACTGCAAGGCAGATGATATATGATGGCGTAATCACCGGTGGCATGATTCCAAAAATTGAAACCTGCATCAATGCTCTCGAAAGCAATGTCAGCTATGCTCACATCCTCAATGGCGCAATTGATAACATTATGCTTATGGAAATTTTCACTGAATCTGGTGCGGGAACGATGATTTTATGAGAACCTATCCCATATCTCTACCTGCAGCGGCCGTAAATAGCGAATTCCCTGCGCTTCCGCTGCTCACTATGTCGAATACACTGCGCTGCGGCGCTCGTGAATCCGCTATTTCCGACTTGCCGCAGCGAGATATGGGACAGGTTCTGAAAGGAATTATTCTTGCCGGCGGAAATGGCACCAGACTTGCACCTTTAACCAACACTATCAGCAAGCAATTATTGCCGGTTTATGACAAGCCGATGATTTGTTATCCCTTGGCAACCCTGATGAATCTTGGTATTAGAGAAATTCTAATTATTTCAACCAGGCAGGATATTCCAAATATCAAAAAATTTTTAGGCGATGGCAAAGATTATGGAATCGTGATTTCCTACGCCATTCAGGAGGAGCCGAGAGGCATTGCGGAAAGTTTTTTAATCGGGGAAAAATTTATCGGCACAAGCAATGTTTGCCTGATTTTGGGTGATAATATTTTTTACGGAGCGGAGATAAGTCAGGAAAATCTGCAGCAAAAAATTTCCGATCTTGAGACAAAAAAACTCGGCGCTTTTATTTTTGCCTATCACGTTTCCGATCCTGAAAGATATGGCGTCATCGAATTCAACGACAATGAAGAAAGAATTATTTCAATCGAGGAAAAACCAAAAAATCCCAAATCAAATTGGGCGGTCACTGGTCTCTATATTTACAATTCGGACGTGATTGAAATCACCAAAAAAATCAAACCATCAGCGCGTGGCGAACTTGAAATTACCGATGTCAACAATGCCTATTTCAAAGAGTGCAGGTTAGGAGTGATAAATTTAAAACGCGGATTTGCCTGGCTTGATGCCGGCACGCCCGATTCTCTTTTGGAAGCCTCACAATTCATTCACACTATTGAAAAGCGACAAGGCCTGAAAATTGCCTGCATTGAGGAAATGGCCTTGCGCAAGGGTTTTATAGACAAAGCAAAATTTATTTCCTTGATCGAAAAATTTAAAAAAGGTTCGCCGTATCGCGCTTATCTGGAGCGGATAATAGACACTGTTAGCTAATTATTTTTTCCGTGCTTTTCCGCTAATTTTTGCTCATTTTTTTGAAGAATTTTTCGCAGTATGTCTAATACAGCTTCAAAATTCTTCAAAAAAGTCGCTAAAAATTAGCAAAAAATCCCAAAAAAAATAATTAGCTAACAGTGTCTAAAATGATCGAATACGAAAATCTTGCCCGTCTCAATCAGCCATTTTTTGCAGAATATAAAAAATCCTTTGCTGCAACACTCGATTCCGGCTGGTATATTCTTGGCAAAAATGTGGAAAAATTTGAAAATGAATTTGCCGGATTTTGTGGCGCAAAATATTGTATTGGAGTGGCTTCCGGTCTGGACGCGCTGATTTTATCGCTTGCCGCTTTTGAGTTTGAAAAAGGTGATGAGGTGATTGTTCCGTCAAACACTTACATTGCAACGATTCTGGCAATTTTACAAAATGGTTTGAAGCCGGTTTTAGTCGAGCCTGATATCAAAACTTACAACATAAATCCAAACAAAATCGCCGAAAAAATTACCAACAAAACCTGCGCTATCATCGTTGTTCATCTTTATGGAAAATGCTGCGAAATGGCGCCAATTATGGATTTATGCCGCAAAAATAATTTGAAATTGATTGAAGATTCAGCGCAGGCGCATGGCGCAAAATATCGCGGTAAAATGGCTGGAACTTTTGGCGATTTCGGTGCGTTTAGTTTTTATCCAACCAAAAATCTTGGCGCTTTGGGCGATGCCGGAGCAATTGTCACAGATCATGAAAAACTTGTCGAAAAAATAAAAACTCTGCGCAATTACGGTTCAAAAGTGAAATATTACAATGAGCTGATTGGCTATAACTCAAGGCTTGATGAGGTTCAGGCCGGTTTTCTTTCGATAAAATTAAGCAAGCTTTTCGCAATCAATGAACATAAAAACAAATTGGCAAAAATTTATTTTGAAAATCTAAAGAGCGATTTCATCAAGCCAGTGCGGCATCCGGATTATTTTGATGTTTTTCACATTTTTAACATTCGTCATCCGCAGCGGAATTTGCTGAAACAATTTTTGCTCGATCATGGAATTAAAACCGAAATTCACTATCCGCTTTCACCCAATAAACAAAAAGCGATGGCAGAAATTTTATCAAATCAACCATGTCCGATTTCCGAAGAAATTCACGCCACAACTTTAAGCCTGCCAATTTCATATTTTCATACAAAGGAGGATGTAGAGAGGGTTTGTGAGGTGATGAATAGGTTCTAAGGCTCATAGATATAATCCTTTGGATCAAAATATTCCGAAGACAGCACATTGACAACAGTATGATCGCTAAACTCTTCCATGTAGTGCCAATCTTGCGGTTCAAGAATCAGGCATTTTGACGGGTTGTCCAAAATGAACCATTCCTCCTTTTTGCCGTCATTATTGTAAACTTTGCAACTGCCTTGCAGACAGATCATTGCCTGAATTGCTTTTTTGTGGCGGTGCTGGCCGCGAACCTCGCCTTTCTTGACTCCATGAATATAAAAACTTCTTTTGATTTTGAGTGGCAATTGCCGGTCTTCAACAAATGTAAGACTGCCGCGATTATCAGTGATGGTTTTTAGTTCGATTAAGTAGGCCATATTGCCGCAATATTGATTTTATTGTTTTTGCGATGGGGGAAAATTTGCCGGAAAGATTTTTTGAATTTTTTGTTGAGCATTGATTCGGTGTATTTTTTGTAAATTAAATTTCTGACCCTGGTCGTGATTTTGTATGATCCTGTAAGGCTGATAGTTTTTTCATCCAAAATTTTAAATCCATGAAAGTGAAAAAAAATCAGTTCAAATTTTTTTCCGGATTTTTTTTCAACGCCGAAAATTTTATCATTTTTGGTAAAAAAATTATATTGCAAAACATTCCACGGCGCAACGCCGCCGCCGAGATTTTGTAATTCCTTTACGCAGTCAAAACGTGTAAGCCAATCATCAAGATATTTTTGATCGCCGAATTTACCGTTTTCTGGTTCAGCAAAGCACCACTCAATACAACGGTTATGCCACCATTTTAGCACTTCCATAGCCTGTGCATTATTTTTAAAAGTCATGAATTGCACACAATATTTGCCGGAGATTTTGCTCTGATCATATTTTGCTTCGTAGCGATGCGGAATGATTGAAACCGATTTTTCTGCCAATTCTTCGATTAGAATTTTTGGATCAGAAAAAAAATATAGATCAGCATCAAGATAGGTGCAGCTTGGTGCGGCAAAGTTTTTTAAAACATAAAGAATTGTTGATGGTGTGCAAGTCCAGCAATATTCACCTTTGCTTCTGCCTGGTTTAATTTTGAGTAATTCTTCATCTTCAAATTCTTGTAAAGAAATTATTGTTGTATGCTTTAGAGCCAGGTTTTTCAGGTCTTCACAGGCTTTATCATCGAAGGCAAAAATATAGAGATGAAAATCAGTACAATTTTTTTTCAGCGACTCATACATGGTGAGGCCATAAGACATATAGTTTGAGTCAAATAACGTGCAAAAATTAACCATTCTTTTTTGCGATGATGATGTTGTCCAAATAGAGATCGTTATTTTTTGGCAAGGCAATTCCAAAAATAATTCCAAGAATATTGAAAATTGAGCAGAGTAGACGAATTACAATGCGTTTCAGCCTATTTGGCCTAACGCTTTTTCCGATTATTTTTTTGTAGATGTAGGCATTGATCAGTTGAAAAATTGCCGCGATATCATCAACAGATTTCCTTTGTTCAAGAATTTCAAAACTGTTTTTTTCGAGAAGATATTTAAGGCCAAAAGAGGAATATCTGGCATAATCATGAGGTTGTTCATGCTCGTCCCACACAAAAGGAACTGTCATTAACATTTTGCCGTTCGGCTTTAAAACGCGGATTATTTCAGAAAGAAATTCATCAGGATTAAAAACATGCTCAAGCACTTCATTGCAAATTATGCTGTCAAATTTGCTATCTGAAAAAGGAAAATTTTTTCCATCGTAAAAAAATTCGGCATTTTTTGATTTGCGGTTTTGTGGTGTGTCATATTCGAGACCAATATAGGAGCTGCAGGAGAATAGGTTCTGATATGGTTTTTTTCCGCATCCAACGTCAAGAGTTTCTCCATAGATGTGATGAGAAAGTGATTTGATATTTATGAAAAGTGCGCGCCTGGTGAGATAAAAAGGATTAAAAAAAATGCCTAAAAATCCTGGTTGGAAATCATGTTTTTTTATTAGTTTTGCCAGAGACATTATAGGGACATTATATGTTGTTTTTCAGTTTTAAAATTGCTCCGCAATACTTTGCTCTAGAACCTGTTTTCAAATTCATCTCATCGATTTCAATTTCTTGTCCGAAATGTGATAAAAATTCTTCGATGATGTCATAATTTTTTTGTAGTTTTTCGAAGATTTTTCTTTTGTCGAAAAACCAGCATGGATAACTGGCTTCATAAACTTCCGGCCACACTTTTTGGATGGTTAACAAATCATAGTTATCTTTGTTGCAGGCGATCAGATCAAAAATGAGATAGTCAAATTTATAACTGATTAATTTTTCTAAAAATTCATAAGGTTTTTCCAGATATTGCAAAGCGTTGGAAAGCAGCAGAACTGTCGGCTTGTTCTCCCGCAGACAATCTTCGATGGTGTGATAAAATTTGAGTTGTTCATCAGCAAAGTATTTTTTGCCGCAATCAACAAAATTTTCCTGCTCAACTATGTTCCAGCGCACGTAATTGAGTTGCGAAAGAAATTTTCTGTTTTGAAAAAAACTGCTGCCAAGTGAACCGCCGAAGTCAATCACATCAAGCTTTCCACCATTTTTTGCCGCGACAAGCAGCAGGCCGCAAAGTGATGACCATGAATATTCTATCTTGTCAAAAATTACTGAATCGCGCTCAAAAACTGCTTCGCCGTTTTTAACTTTGAGAAGAGCGTGGCGGCATTTTTCGAGGATTTTTGCATCATCATATCCAGCGGTTATTTTCTTGGCCTCAGGCCAGCTCAAGTTAGTTGAAAACCAGCCGTATTTTTCCTTCTTTTTTTGGTGTTTTATCAGTTTTTTTTGAATTTTATGGGCAATTTTTTTGAAGAGATTTTTTCTTGGTTTGAAGAATTTTTTAATTTCTTCTCGTGCTTTTAAACTTTCAGCGATGGAAGTTTTTTTCAGTGTAATTTTTTCCCGACTCGGAGGAAGGTTAAATTCTGACATATTAGCGCAATGAGTGCCGGAGCCGTCGGTACCAATATTTTGTATCAAGGATTTTCCCGGATAAAGTGTGAGTTTTTCTGCCAAAAATGCTGAAGCATACCACCTGATTGCCCATGAATTATTGTAGCCGGCAACTTGATCTTCAAGCATGCGCGTGTAAGGATAAGCGCCGTCAAAATCGAATTTTTTGGTGAGATTTTTTTGGCGCAATTCAGTCAAAAGTTTGCTGCCGTTTTTTTCGAATAAACTCCAGCCATGCTTCCATGTAGCAAATCCCCAGCAATCAGCACCACGCAGGAAAAAAGTTTCGGGCAATGGTTTTTTTGTCGGATAGATGTAGCCATGAATGCTGATAATTTTTTCCTCATTCTTGTAGAGCTCAAGAGCCTCATTCATGAATTCAAGAAAATGTGGTGAGGTGATCATGTCATCTTCAAGCACGATGATATGGCCGAATTTTTCGATGATTTCGCTAATACCGCTGATGATTGATTGTGCTAATCCAAAATTTTTTTCTCTTTCGATAATGGTGATTTTTTTGAAACCGGAAATTGTTTTGATATAGTCTCGAACCGCTTGTACCGCTGTTTTTCCGGCATTGTTTTTTGCATCATCACAAAAAATAAAAATCTCGCTTTGTGCTGAAAGAGAATTTTGTTGTAGTGCCGCAATTGTTTGTTTGGTATGGTTGAGGCGGTTATAGACAAAGAGCGCTATTGGTGCGTAAGTCATGTCATTTTTCAATTATCATCATTTCTCTTTGCGGAACCGGAACATGGATGTCGTTTTCCTTAAATTTTTGCCACACGCTCATGTAAACATCGCTTCTTGGGCCGAAGCGGCCTTCGACTATATCGCTGATCCAGAAATAGAGAGTGAGTTTGATGTCATATTCGCCGAATTGCATGACAAAGCATTCTGGTTCGGGATAGTTTAAGCAGCGCGGATGTTCTTTTGCGCATTCGAGCATGATTTGTTTGGCCTTGGCAAGATCGGTTTCGTAAGCAACGCCCATATTTATTTCAACGCGGGCACGGTTGTTGGAATAGGTCCAATTGGTCACTTTGCTGATGATGAAATCTTCGTTTGGAATCATGATTTCTTTGCCGTCGATTGCTTCAACCAGAGTGTAGCGGCCGCCGAAATGTTTCACTGTTCCGAAAATATTACCGTTGTCGAGCTCAACAATATCGCCGATTTCCACTGATTTTTCTAAAAGCAGAATTATGCCGCTGATAAAATTAGAGGCGATTTTTTGCAAACCGAAACCGATACCAACGCCAACAGCGCCTCCAATTACCGCAAGCGCTGTCATGTCGACGCCGAAAGTTTTGAGGATGATGATGAAAACAACGGCGTAGATCAGAATATCAATGACTTTGCTGATGATGCCTTTGGTGCTTGATTTGATTGACTTGCTCCTGTCTATGTAAGATTTGCTTTTTTTACTTACCAGGCTCGAAAGCCAGAAAACCAGAAGCAGAACGATGAAAGCCTTGATTATCAGATAAACCGAAATGCGTACTTTTCCGATTTTGAAATCGAGTGAATCAAGATAAAGCATAGTTTGATCAAATATGCCAAAAACATTCAGAATTAAAGCTGGCATCAGAATAAGCCCCGCCGCATTGGCAAGAACATTACTGTCGGATGAAACACGCAAAAAACGCAAAAAAAGAAAGAGCGCGATTAGCTTCAGGGTGGTGGCAAAAATAATGCTTTCCTTGAAAAATTGGGAATAGATTGCAAGGCCAAGCGTTAGAAAAACCAGTGCAAACAAGGGATAAAGTAGAGGCAAAATATAGCGCGTTGCCAAGCGATTTACTTCGATGTTTTTCTTTAATGTGGTTGAGATAATTTTTGGAAAGACAAATTGGCGGCAGATTTTGTAAGCGAGATATGAGAAAATAAAACAGAGTATCAGCGCTATTGACTGCCAATAAAAATCCGGACTTAAAAAAGTTTTTTCGATTGTTTCGATGAATTTTGCGCGATTCATTATTCTCCTTGTCCTGAACTATAAGATGGCTGGCCGTCGAATGAATACAAACCTTCATACTTCACGAAATCAATATTTTTTTCATTGAGATATGAAAGCATGTCAATGATGTCTTGATGGGTGATTGGTTGATCATTTTTGCCGATGAATCTTAACATTGTCAGTCCTTTTGCGTAATTTGGCATCATGTGTTTATCAATGAGAGGCCAGAGTATCAGGCCTTTGGCGCTGATGGTTTTGATTGCAAGTTTTTCATTCTCAAAAGTTTTTAGAAGCGCAAGCAGATCGTCAAATTCTTTTTGCCAATCTATGAAAAGATCGAAGCCGGTTAGGGATTTTTGTGCTTCGTGCAGTCTGTGCTGAACTTGTTTCAGTGTGCTTCGTGCTTCGGGAATTTGTCCGTTGTTGATTGATGATTTTTTACTGTTGACTAATTCCGGTAATTTTTCTGGTTTTTGTCCGAGTCTTGCAATTACTGCTGCGGTGAATTCTTTTGTGCCGAGTTTTTTCTTGCTGGTTTGTTCATTGTAGATGTCTGTTGTGTGCATGCCATCTTCGATGGTTTTGTAAATGGCATTTCTGATTTTTGCTGCGGTTTCGTTTTGTCCGATATGGTTTAGCATCATCACCGATGCCTGAATTAAGCCGCATGGATTGGCGATGTTTTGTCCGGCAATATCCGGAGCGGAGCCATGAATTGCTTCAAACATGGCATAATCTGTGCCGATATTTGCCGAACCAGCAAGACCAACCGAGCCGGAAATTTCGGCAGCAATGTCAGAAATTATATCGCCGTAAAGATTCATCGTTACGATGACATCAAAAATTTCTGGTCGGGCGGCAAGCCTTGCAGCGCCTATGTCAACGATGTAATGATCTGTTTTGATTTCAGGATATTCTTTAGCGATTTCATCAAAAGTTTTGTGAAAAAGACCGTCGGTCATTTTCATGATATTGTCTTTGGAAAAGCAGCTGATTTTTTTGCGACTATTAGCAAGCGCATGTTCGAAAGCAAAACGGATAATTTTTTCACAGCCTTCGCGAGTCACTAATTTCAGGCATTGGTAGGTTTGATCGGTTTGGCGATATTCAATTCCGGCATAAAGATCTTCTTCATTTTCGCGAATAATCACCACATCCATTTGCGGAAATTTGGTGGCAATGAAAGGGTAAAAAGAAGAGACTGGTCTGATATTGGCGAAAAGTCCGAGTTTTTTGCGCAATGTCACATTGAGGCTTTTATAGCCACCTCCTTGCGGGGTTGTAATTGGAGCTTTTAACAAAATACGCGTGTTGTTCAGACTTTCCCAGGCTGATGGCATTAAGCCGGAGGTAAAACCTTTTTCGTAAATGTTTTCCCCAACTTCTATGACATCAAATTGCAGATTGGCTTTTGCAGCGCATAAAATTTCCAAAGCGCTGTTCATGATTTCTGGTCCGATGCCATCGCCATAGGCGATTGTGATAGTTTTTGTCATGATTTAAAAAATGAGAAATATAGAAGTTTTTCTTTACAATATTTACCCCTCACCCCAACCCTCTCCCACAAGGGGAGAGGGAGTTAGTCCGAATTCGGCGCTACTCCCTCTCCCCTTGTGGGAGAGGGTTGGGGTGAGGGGTAATATTTTTTGTGAGGGGTAATACTTTGTGAGGGGTAAAGTATTTATTGGGGTTATTTTATTAAAAGACTTACGATTTTAATTTTCTACGCAGAGCCTTGATACTGACAATCCAAAAAAACATTGAAGAAAAACGACTGATTTTCGGGCGCAAGCTGGAGAGTTTTCTGCTGCGTAAAATTTTGCTGCTGGTTGATTTTTTGCGCAAAATCATCGCATCAAAAAATGCCGCTTTTTTTGGCTGTTTGTTTATCATTGCAACAAGTGTTTTAGCACGTTCAGCACGTGATATTGGCCATGATTCCGCTCTCTATCTGGAAATCGCGCAAAAAATGCTTGATGGTGGAAAATATTATCAGGATTTTTTTGAATCGAATTTTCCCCTGTCTTTTGTCTTTGCCATGATTCCGCATTTTCTGGCAAAAATTTTTTCTCTTCATCAAATCATTGCTGCGGAAATTTTTACCAATTTTGTTGGGATTTTATCACTTTATTTTTCAGCCAGAATTCTTGCCAGGTTAAAAGATCGCACCGTTTTTAATCTGATCATAATCAGCTTTGCCATCTCTTTTTTCTGGCGTGTTTTCACTTTGCAATTCAATGAATTTTTAACCAAGTCATCCTATCTTTTAGCCTTCGCCTTTCCGTATGTTTCATATCATCTACTTGATCACTCAAAGATAAAAAATCCTGACCGGATTTTAACTGGTTTTTTTGCCGCGCTATTTTTTTGTCTTAAACCGCATTACGGAATTTTGCCGATAGTTTTTGAGCTGGAAAAAATGATCAGGGCAAAATCTTTAAGGCCAGCATTTTGCTTAAGAAATTATACAACCATTAGCGTCATCATCATCTATTTCCTGTTGTTACTGCTATGTTTTCCGGATTACATCGCAAATGCCGCAAAAATCTTTTTGGCCTATAAAAAAACTGCTTTTGCCTGGACATCAGTGGTTTTACGTGAGGATGTTTATCCGGTTTTTGTTTTTGCCTTTTTATGCTTTTTTTTGATCAGAGAGAATCAGATTTTATGGAAATTGTTTCTGCTTTCGTTTGCCGCAATACTGATTGTTTTGTCTGAAGTTATTGGCGGTTATGATCAAAGATTTGCGATCTATTCCCTATCATTGCCATTTATTATTTTAGCCTTGTGTTTTCTGATACGGAGGCAGTTTTTTAATTTTAGAAAAGATTGGTTTTTTTTGCTTTTAATAATTCTGATTCCGCAGTTTGATGCTAAAAACATTTTTGCTTTTGCCATTAATATTAGCATGTTTTGGTGGGTTTTTGTTTTGATTTTAGATAAAAAATTCCTGCCCACAAATCTAATACTCTGGTCTTGTTTTGTGGCATTGGCGATTTTTATATTTGCAATTTCTTTCATACAAAATTTTGCCTTTTTATCATGGTCGCTATCAGCGGTTATATTTGTTTTGATGATTGATTTTTATCAGAAAAATTTTTCCTCAAAAAAATTTTCTACTCTTTCTTCATGCGTGATTGTTTCTGTTATTTCCTATTTTATAGCCATGCATCTGGCGGCGATTTTTAATTTTAAAACCCATTACCAGGCCTTTGTTTATAAGTCCCCAAATCATCTTTCTGCTGAAATAATAAAAACTTTTAAAAGTGCTGCCAAGTTCGATGACAAGATGATTTCAATTGCTGAAATAATTCCCGGAACCTATCCGACGATGACATATCTCGATAAGATCAATGATTCACCTTTTTCACAATTTCTGCTGCTTTTCTACAAAATATTTTCTTCTGAAAAAAAACTTGATATGGTCGAGAAATACCAGTTTGAAAGGCTTCAAAAGCAATTGCAGGATAAAAGAAACAAACTTGTTTTTATTGAAACAAAAAATGCCGCTTATGACATGAGGCAGTGCAGAATCGGTTTTCTTGAAAATTATTTTCGTGATAAGGAATTCAAAAAATTCTTTCTTAAAAATTATGTTTTTTTGAACCGCATTATTGATCACAGAATTGCTGAACAGAAGGTGGCATTTTTTTATTATGATGTGCCACAAACATCCATAATCATTGAACGCGATGTTGAAGTTTATATCAGAAAGTAGATCTCTCTTTGTCTGTACGGTAATTTTTCTTACCAGCATTTTTCTGCGTTCAACGGTTGATATTGGCGCTGATACCGGAGTTTATCTCGATTTAGGAAAAAAAATCGCCGAAGGAAAAAAATATTATTTTGATTTTTTTGAGAGCAACTTTCCGCTGTCTTTTTACTACTATGCTCTGCAATTCAATATCTCACAAATTTCTGGTTTAAACACCATCATTCTCTCGGAAATTTTTATCAATTTTTTGGCTGTTGTTTCGATTTTTTGGTCAGAAAAAATTTTAAGAAATGGCAAAGTTTTTGCGGACAAATTTCATCATGATCTGGTGGTGATCGCATATTGTCTGGGATTTTTTTTGCGTCCCAACGCTTTACAAACCGGAGAATTTGGCACCAAAACCAGCCTGCTTCTGATCTCACTTTATCCTTACATTTCTTATTCTTTTTTCAGAAAAATTCCTTTGACAAAAACAGATTTGATATGGCGTGGAATGTTGATGGGCATAATTCCGTGCATTAAACCGCATTATCTGATTTTTATTATTTTTGTCGAAGTCTATCGGTTTTTTTGCAAACCTTTGTTTAAATTTTTTCTCGAGCTTGACAAATTGGTAATGGTTTTGATTGGCGCTTCTTATCTGTTTTTGATGTCGAAATTCACTCCGGAGTTTTTTGAGTTTATGGTGCCGATGTGGTCAAAAGCTTATTCCAGCTATAACGATGCCGGAGTTTTTATGGAAAATATCTGGCGTCATTTTGCTTCAAGAATTTTGCCATTTTCTTTTATTTTTTTGATTTTCTCGCGCCTGAAATTTTCGGATAATGATAAAATCCTGCTACTACTTTTTACAGCCGCCTCATGTCTGATGCTTGTTGAAAACGTTGGCACCGTTGATCAGGTCGTAGTGTTTTATGCAATCATCACCATCTGTTTTTTGAAATTGTTGCGCGACATTTTCGTCTCAAAAATAATAATTTTTTCTGAAGAAATGTTCATCATCACCGCCTTGCTGTTGATTCCTGCTTTTGATATGACAATCCTTCCGGCCTCGATTTTCGGGCTTGGAGGGCTTGTTAATGTCTGGTGGTTAGTTGCGTTGATTTATCCTTTTTTTTCTGGGAAAAGGATTGTGCTGTTCTGGATTCCGTGTCTTGCAATTCTTGCGACAATTGCTGTTTTAACTTTGAAATATCTTGGTCCCTGGGCCTACATCACAGTTAACCTTACAATTCTTTTTGTTGTTCTGTTCGTTTTTGAAAAAAAGTTTTTTGTGGAAAAATTATCCACTCTTTCGGTTTTTGTGATTTTCACTTCAATTTCCTGTCTGCTTTATTCCTATCTATCAACCTTTGCCGGTGTGTTTTCGCGAGAAAGCGAATATACTTCGCCGCACAAATTGTCTGATATGACCGCTTATTATGCCAAAAAATATGCGCCGCAAAAAGATGACGGGATTGTAACAATTTCAATCTGGATCGCGCACCAGTTTCCATTGCTGAATTATCTCGCGAAAGAAAATATACAAAAATTTCACGTGGCAACAATGCGCGCTGATCAAGGTGTGGCAGGAAAATCTCTAATGTTTTTGATCAATGATTCAGATAAGGTTTTCACCAATTTTTATCTTTTTGATGATATCAAGAACGCTGTAAAAAATGTGCAAACCAAACTGGTTTTGGTCAATAACGCACCAAAAATTCTGAACGAACATCATCGCTGTTTTATCGGAACTCTCGAATATTATTTTCTCGATCCCGAATTTAGAAAATTTTTTCTGAAAAATTTTCATTTTGAAAATCGCGTTGTAATAAATCATCAAGTTAAACCATTGAAAAAAATCAGCTTCATTACCAAAGAAAAACCAAGTGTTTTCGATCAAATAATACCATCAAAACAGCAGCTTCTTCATGACTTCGAAATTTATGTCAGGAATTAAATTTTTCACGAAACAAAGAATGCTGGTATTACTAGCCGGCGCTTTTTTGAGTCTTGCCTTCGCGCCAGTTTATTTTTTTGTTGCGGCAATAATTTCCTTGTCATTTTTCTATCTTGCTCTTGAACAAGAAAACCGTCCCAAAGAAATTTTTTGGTTGGGATTCTTTTTTGGTTTCGGACATTTTTTGTCAGGAATTTACTGGATTGCTATTTCTCTTACCGTTGATGCCAGGCAGTTTGGCTGGTTAATCCCTTTTGCTCTTGTCATCATTCCTTCAATTCTGGCTGTTTATCTTGGTTTGTTTGCGCTTACTTACAAAAAACTCCTTTTCACCGAAACCTATCAAAAAATTTTATCCTTTGCCCTGTGCTGGTTGTTGTTTGAAGTTCTGCGCGCAAATCTTTTGAGTGGTTTTCCCTGGAATTTGCTTGGTTATGCGTGGATGTTTGATCTGCATTTTACGCAACTTGCCTCGGTATTTGGAATTTATGGTTTGAGCTTTTTTGCTGTTTTGGTTGCGCTTTTTCCGGTTTTGTTTTGGAAAAGAAAATCCTCTTTTGGCAATAAAATTTTTGCCGCTTTCTTATCGATATTTTTAATTGGAAATCTGACCTTCGGCTATTTTGCGATTGATGACAAAAAATTATTGCGCGATGAAAAAACCAAATTGCGTCTTGTGCAAGCCAATGTGAAGCAGGAAATCAAATGGGAAGAAAATCAGAAATATCAAAATTTTCTTAAAACTATTTTGCTGACAAATTCCAAAAATCTCGACGATATCAAAGCGGTGATTTGGGCTGAAACCTCAACTCCTTACGTGATTGATGACAATCCTGGACTTCTCGATCATTTAAAATCCGCAGTGCCAAAAAACGGCGTTCTAATCACCGGCGCTTTACGCGTTGCCTATGATGAGCGAAAGAAAGTTAGCGATGTGTGGAATAGTATTTTTGTAATTAACGAGAAAGGCGTATCGCAACATTACGACAAAAATCATCTCGTGCCTTTTGGCGAATATGTGCCTTTTCACAGATTTTTATCTTTTCTGTTTCTTGACACATTCATCGATAAAATCACTGGCGGCGGCAAAGGTTTTAGTGAAGGTGAGGGTGCGCAAACTTTGATGACAGAAAATTTTTCCTTCAGCCCTCTGATTTGTTATGAGGTGATTTTTTCAAGTGAAATCGTGAATAAAAACCATCGCCCGGATTTATTGGTTAATCTTACAAATGATGCCTGGTTTGGAAGAAGTTCAGGGCCATACCAGCATTTTGACATGGCCAGAATGCGCGCTATTGAATATGGCATTCCTCTGGTGCGTGTTGCTGGCACCGGCATTAGCGCTTTTGTTGATCCCTTCGGGCGCATAATTGCTAAAATTGATCTTAATCACGAAGGAATTGTCGATGTTGTTTTGATTAAAAATAGTGAACCAACAATTTATGCTACCTATGGCCTTCTGCCGTTGATGGCATTGATTGCGCTTGCAATGATCCCGTTAATTCCACGTAAAAAACAAAAAAATGATATGCGATAAAATTACTCCGGTTGATCACCATATAGCCAAAAGATTGCGTGAATTGCGTCGCGCTTTTGGAATGAGTCAAGATAAATTGGGAGAGTTGGTTGGCCTCACATTTCAACAAATTCAAAAATACGAAACTGCCAAAAACCGCGTTTCAGCAAGCAAGCTTTTCGAGATTGCCCAAATTATTGAATGTCCGTTATCGGCCTTTTTTCAAGGGATCAAAGCTGATCGCATGTATTACAATTATGATTTTGCTGGCGAGAAAGAATTGCACAAAAAATCACAAAAAATCGAAAAAGAACTTCTGCCGTTGATTCAGGCTTTCCGCCGTATTGAGGATAATTATGCTAAACAGCATTTAACCGCACTAGCCAAAGCCATTGCCAAGCCAAAGCCAAAAAAGATCAAGCATTGCTATTCTTAAAACCTGTCTTAACCGCGATATTTTGGTGCTGCAAAAATTCTTTCGCCTGCCTGATTGAATAGGTTTTGAAGTGAAAAATTGAAGCGGCGAGAACCGCTGATGCTCCTGCTTTTAAGCCATCAGCCATATGTTCCAAATTTCCCACTCCGCCGGAAGCAATTATCGGAATTGAAACTTGTGACGAGATTGTTTTGATTAATTCAAGATCATATCCAGCCTTTGTGCCATCGCGGTTGATTGATGTAATGAGTAATTCTCCAGCGCCAAGTTTTTCGGCTTTTATTGCCCAATTGATTGCATCAATTCCTGTAGGTTTTTTTCCGCCGTGAGTAAAAATCTCATAATTTTCTGAAGAATTTTTTTTGGCATCAATTGCAACAACCACAGCTTGCGCGCCAAATTTTTCTGAGGCTTGCGTGATTAATTCGGGGTTTTTGATTGCTGCGGAATTTATTGAAACTTTATCGGCGCCACATTTGAGAAGGTCGGAAAAATCCTGCAATTCTTTGATTCCGCCACCAACGGTAAAAGGAATGAAGCAGACTTGCGCTACTTTTTTTACCATGTCGAGCATTATGCCGCGATTTTCCTGCGATGCGGCAATATCAAGGAAACAAAGTTCATCTGCGCCTTCTTCATAATAAAATTTTGCCTGCATAACTGGATCGCCGGCATCAACAAGATTTTCAAAATTTATTCCTTTAACAACGCGGCCGTTTTTAACATCGAGGCAGGGAATTATGCGGTTCTTTAGCATTTACCACATCCTTTTTAGAAGATCATTTTCTGGCTTATCGAAAAAGCGATGTTTGATGACAGCAAGAATATGAAGCGTTACGAGAGCAAGCAAAACAAAGGCTGAAGTTTTATGAAATTCAGCAAACTTTTTTGCCATCTCATCGTCGATTCCATAGATGAAAAGCAGTTCATCGGTAAGGCTGAAAAAAGGCACGGGATAACCAAATGCGTTTGTCATCAGATATCCGGAGAGAGGAACGGCAATCATCAGAAAATAAAATGCCAGATAAGTGAGGCGCGCCAGAATTCTTTCATATATCGGAAGTGATTTTGGCAATGGAGGCGCTCCGAAAACAAGGCGGACGGGGAGGCGAAGAAGAATAATCAGCATAAAAACCACAACTCCCAAAGATTTGTGCAAATCGTAAATGGCTTGACGGTTTGCGGCTTCTTTATCCAGAAATTCTACCATGTAAATTCCAAGCCCAAGTGCGGCGAGAATTATTGCGGCCATGAGCCAGTGAAGGATTCGGGAGAGCAGAGGATGCTTAGAGCCTGTTTTCAAATTCATTCGCCCCCGCTTTTTTGTAAATTTTTGCTCTTTTTTGCATAAAATTTTTCAAAATATTCCCGATATTATGAAAAATTTTATGCAAAAATCGCTAAAAATTTCCTAAAAAATCGGAGACGAATGAATTTGAAAACAGGCTCTAGAGAAATCTTCTTTGCTCAACGATATTATAACACTCGATTGTGTCCTTTTCTTTAATGTTGTCATAATTTTCAAAAGCCATACCGCATTCAAAACCGCTTTTCACTTCCTTCACATCTTCCTTGAAGCGTTTGAGTGTTTTTAAAATACCGTCATGGATTACTACGTTGTCACGCAGAAGCCTGACTTTGGCATTGCGTTTGAATAAGCCATCAATGACGAAACATCCGGCAATTTTTCCGGCATCGGAAATTTTAAAGATTTGACGTATTTCAGCCTGACCAAGATATTCCTCGCTTTTAACTGGGGCTAGCATGCCGGAAAGCAGCAATTTCAAATCATCGACCAGATTGTAAATGATGGAATAATAGCGGATATCAACACCCTTTTTTTCAGCCATTTCTTTGGCCGTGAGATTGGCGCGCACATTAAAACCGATGATAATGGCATTTGAAGTTGCGGCTAAATTAATATCGCTTTCGGAAATGCCGCCGGTTGCGCAATGGATGATTTTTATCGCTACTTCTTCGGTGTTTAATTTTATCACGCTGCTGGCTATTGCTTCAACCGAGCCGTGAACATCGCCCTTAATCAGAATGTTGAGATATTTCAGTTTGCCTGATTTTTTGAAAATGTCGTCGAAACTTCTAGCAGAATTTTTTAGTGCCTTTTCCTCTCTTTCCTTGCGTTCGCGATAAGCGATGATTTCACGCGCCTGTCTTTCTTCATCAACTTCAACAAATTTATCGCCAGCATTTGGTGCGCTGTCGAGACCTAAAACTTCAACTGGAATTGACGGCGTTGCTTCATCAAGATTTTTTCCGATTGAATCGCTCATTTTTCTGATGCGGCCAAAAGAGGTGCCAACGACAATCAAATCGGAAACGTTTAAAACACCATTTTGTACCAGCAGAGTTGCAACTACGCCACGGTTTGGATCGAGACGCGATTCAAGAACAGCACCGCTTGATTTGCCAGCGTAAGGACTTTTCAGATCGAGAATTTCAGCCTGCAGCAAAATTGCTTCTTCAAGTTTGTCGAGATTGGTTTTTGATTTGGCAGAAACTGGTACGAATATAACATCTCCGCCCAAATCTTCTGATACTATGTCGTGACTTAACAACTCATTTTTAACGCGATTTGGATCAGATCCAGGCTTATCAATCTTATTGACAGCAACGATGATTGGAGCATTTGCCGCTTTGGCGTGATTAATGGCTTCAATGGTTTGTTCTTTAACGCCGTCATCAGCGGCGACGACTAGAACTACGATGTCGGTGATATTGGCGCCACGTGAGCGCATTTCGGTAAATGCTTCATGTCCTGGCGTGTCAAGAAAAGTGATAAATTTTCCGTCTTTGGTTTGAATTCTTGAAGCGCCGATATGTTGCGTGATTCCGCCATGCTCTTTTGAAGCGACATCTGTTTCGCGTAGAGCGTCAAGAAGTGAAGTTTTGCCGTGATCAACATGTCCCATGATTGTGACAATTGGTGCGCGTGGCAGAGGTTGATGTTCGGTTTTATCTTCCAGAATATTTTCGACATCGGAATGGGAAACGCGTTTGGCTTTGTGGCCGAATTCGTTGATGATAATTTCTGCCGTATCGACATCGATGGCCTGATTACTTGTGACCACCATTCCCATGGAGAAAAGCTTTTTCACCACATCGCCGGCTTTTTCTGACATACGATCAGCAAGATCAGAAACTGTTATTAAATCAGGTAATAAAACTTCGCGGGAGATTTTTTTATATTCTTTCGACTGTTCATGAACATGCCTCATTTTTGGCTTTTTTCTGTGGCGCACATTTTCTTCATCAGAGTTGGTATCGATGATGTAGGTTAATTTTCTGACATTGGCATGTTCTCCTTTGAAAACGGATTTTTTCTTATTTGTTTGCTCTTCATCAAAAGCGGATTTTCTGCTTTTTTTCTTATCATTTTTTTCTTTTTCGTTGCGTGCTTGTTCTGTTTTTTTTCTTTCATTTAGAAGCTTTTGTCGCTCTTCTTTTACACGATTGGTTTGTTCAACGCTTTGTTTGATTTTGTTTCTTACATCGAAGCCATCTGGTTTGTGTCTTTCCTCTGCTTTTTGCTTTTCGACAGCATTTTCTTTGACGATTTTATTCAGGATTTCATGGGTTTTTATTTCATTTCTGATGCCTCCTGATTTTGAAACTGCATGGATTCTGGCTTCAAATTCGCTTTTGCTTAAACCGGAAAATGAATCTTCTCTGATTCCTGCTTCTTTCTTGCGCCCCTTGATTGTTACCTGCACTCCGCCGGATTTTTTTTCACCAACTTTAACCTCATTTTTGATAGGCAAAGATTGACTTCTGACGGCAGATGGGAGTTTAAGAGTTAATGTAGAACGAGCCTTGTCAGTCATTTAGTTGTTATGCGTTTTTTTGCAGATATTCTTCCGCACGTTTCTTGATTTCTTTGGCGATATCCTCATCAAAGCCTTCGATTCCGGTGATTTCAGAAATCTCCGCTTGAGCTAATGTCTCAACGGTTAAGAAGCCTTCAGAAGCGAGCAGATTGGCAATCATATCTTCAACATCCAAAGCCTCAATGAATAGTTTTGAAGCCTGATTGAATTCTGCAGTTCGACGCGCCGATTCCTGCTCATCGGTCATTATGTCAATTTTGAAATCAACAATTTTTGAAGCCAGTTTTACATTTTGTCCGCCGCGTCCGATTGCCAGACTTAATTGATCTTCGGGCACAACCACTTCAATCAGATTATTTTCCTCATCAACTACGACTTTGCTGATTTTGGCCGGAGTTAATGAACTAACCACAAGTTCAGCAATGTTTGGCGACCATTTGATGATATCAATTTTTTCGCCGCGCAATTCCGAACTGACTGATTGCACACGAGAACCGCGAATGCCGATAAATGAGCCAACGATGTCAATGTCATCACGGCGTGAATAAATAGCGATTTTGGCGCGCGAACCTGGATCGCGGGCGACGGCTTTTACTTCGATATTGCCATCGTGAAGTTCTGGAACTTCCTGTTCAAATAGGCGTACCAAAAATTGCGGATGTGTGCGTGACAGGAAAATTTGTGCGCCAAATGGCTCTTTGCGCACATCTTCGATATAGCAGCGCATGCGATCACCGACGCGGAAATTTTCGCGCGGGATTAAGCCGCTTTCGTGAATTACGGCTTCATAACCATCAACTTCCATAACGATATTTTTCAAACCAACTTTTTTCACTGAAGCGCTGACGATGTCGCCGATGCGGTCTTTAAACTCGTTATATTCTTTGTTCTTTTCAGCTTCTTTTACTTTACGGATTATTTCGTTGCGAGCAACTTGCGCAACTACACGATTTAGATCGATTGGCGGCAATTCTTGCACTACCAAATCATCAATTTTTATGTCTTTGTTTTCCTGTTTGGCGTGTTTCAAGGTGATGTGAGTGCGCACATCGAAATCTTCGCTATCACCTGCGACAACTCGCAATTTGTTGAAAAGTTTTATCTGGCCTGTTTTGCGGTCAATTTTGCAATCAATGTCAAGATGATGACCATATTTTTTCTTGGCGGCAAGTTTAATGCCTTCCTCCATTGCCTCTACAACCTCCTGTAAGGTGATGCCTTTTTCGTGAGCGATATTTTCGGCAACAAGTAAAATTTCCTTATTGCCCATAATGGTCAAATTACTAGCCATAATTAGGACTTAAAATTGATTTAATTTAGTTTGTTTAAGATGAGTTTCTAAAGCTAATGGATGATCATCAAGTGAGGGCGGGCAACCTATTTAGCGCTATTGAAGAATGCAAGCGGGAATTATAAACGCCAATTCCGGATAAAAACCTGCCTAAATTTTTCTCGATCTACTCCCCTCTCCCCTTGTGGGAGAGGGTTAGGGTGAGGGGTAAATTTTAAAACATCAATTCAGAAATTTTGGCCATGTCGCAAATCAACTTTCTGAAAAATCTGAACCCTTGATTTACAAGGGCTTGTCGAGTTTAAAAATGGTAAGAAATGGGGATTTGCGACAGTCCCATTTTGGAAAGAATCGATTAAAAAAGTTAATACCCCTCACCCTAACCCTCTCCCACAAGGGGAGAGGGAACTAATCGAGATTGGCTTGATGCCTTATCCGGAATTGGCGTTATAAAACAACCCCAGTCGCACTTAAGAAGTGAAGACTAGAGCCTGTTTTCAAACCCACCACATTTATGGAAGTGGTCGAAGATGATGAGTTGAGATAGGATTGTTCCCAAAATCTTGTGTCTTTTTCGTGCTACGTGCTCCGTGCCCCGTGCTTCGTGGATTAAAATTACCGAAGCACGATGCACGAAGCACGAAGCACGAAATATTCCGGACACAAAATTTTGCTTAACAACCTGAGATAGGGGTAGTTTGGATTTAAAATATAATTTTTACTTCAGTGCCAACACCCTTCTGTGAGTTGATCTTTATCATGCCGCCCTGCAACTCAACCAGATGCTTTACGATTGGCAGGCCGAGTCCGCTTGAATCGATGAATATGTTATCCTGATTTTTTACTATTTTTCCGTATCTTTGCATGGCGATTTTGACTTCATCTTCATCCATGCCATCGCCACGATCTTTGATGGTAATGATTATTTTCGGACGATATTCTTCGATGATTTTCAATAAGTGCCTTTTGCGGGCTTTGCTGATTTCCTGGTTTTGTTGTAGATTGTCTATGATCGAGTCACGCATGATTTCAGAGACATCTTCGTCAAGCACTTCAAGACGTATCTCAATCTCGCTATTGTCTCTGGCATATTTGATTGAGTTGCTGATCAGATTAACCAAAATCTGTTTTACCCTTCTTGAATCAAGATTTCTTACCAGAAAGTCATGTTCATTACTCTTTAGAAAATGAGTGACGATATGTTTTTTGTTTTTTATGGCGCGGATTTTAAGCAATTTTATTGCCGCCAAAGTGACAATTTTTATATCAACCAACTGTTCTTCTTCAATATTGAAAGTTCCGGTTTTGACTTGATTAACGTCGATTATGTCATGGATAAAGCTGGATAATTCTTCTCCGAGTTTTATAATATCTTCGATAAAAGATTTGTTTTCCTGCATCTCTTCTTCGGAGAAATTTTCTTTGCTCTTAATTTTATGATTAAGGCTGGATTTCATAATTTCCGCTAGTCCGACAATTCCTACGATGATATTTTTCAATTCATGAACCGTTGAGGAAAGGAACTCGGTTTTATTCTCATTTTCCTTTTCAGCGATGAATTTTTCCCGCGCTAGGTGCAATGTTTCTTTTTGTTGTTCTTCAATGAAATTCCTCACCATTTTGATTGAATTGGAGAGAGAATTCATTTCAGAAATTTTTGATTCTGGAATTTGAATTGCCGTATTTCCCTCGGAAATTTCTGTGGCGATTTCAGACAATGAGACAACCGGATTAAGCAGTTTTGTTTTAAAGAAGTATAATAATATCAAGAAGAAACCAGTGAGGTAGAGGGTGTTGAGTGCGTCCGGCAGTATCTCTGTTAAAAACTGGCCTCTGGCAATTTTTTTATCAAGGCTGACCAAAACCGCTATATCCGGATAATGCGGAACCTGCAGATAGTAGAACATATCGGAGTCGGTTTTGACGTATTGGCCGTTAAATTTTATTAGTTGGGGGATTTTTTTCTCCAGCTTTGCCAGCGATTTGTTATCAACATTTTCAGAAGCGCTAATTATCGAATTGTCCTTGTTAAGCAGGATAAAATTGATGGTTGGATCTGTGTTATTTTTTTCCAAAAGAATTTTTAGCTTATTCACATGGATGCCCATGGATATTATTCCGATAAATTCCTTTTTTTTGTTGGTTATACCGAATCCAACCGGAATGACATGTTCACCGCTTACCAAGCCGATATCACTTTTTGAAATGATAAGTTTCCAGGGAGTTATTTTTGTATAACGCATGTAGGAACGCTTTTCTTCGTCAACAACAATACTATTCTTGATTTTGCCTTTGGTGGTTGCCAGCATTTCGCCCTGTGGAGTGATGAAATCAAAAAATGTCCAAGTGAAAAGATCGTATTTTGTATCTTCGATTCTTGGTGCGAGATCTTTTAGAGCCGATGTAGCGCTTTCGGCATTTATTAATTTTTGATGAGAAAGTTTTTCTGCGATCAGATTGGTAAATCTTTCAACAAAAACCAGCGAGTTATCAATATTGTCAGTGATTCTAATAGCATGATGCTTGAGATTATGTTCATTTTTAATATCGAATGTTTTTTTTGTGAGAGACAGGTTGATGTAAAGTATAATCAGGCTTCCCGCCACAACGGAATAAACAAATAATTCAAAATATCTGAGCAGATTTGTTTTTCTTTTCATCAGGTTTTAGACATTTGTTTTTCCAGATTTTTGATTTTTTTACCACTTCTGAATTTTTCTATCACATATCCGATTATGCTTTTTGAGCAGACAATTATTCCAAAAATCAGGCCACACAAAAAAAATGCGATCATTATCAGAAACATTCTGGTTTCGATGGCAAAAGGCAGTGGATGAAAAGTGATATTTACCACATCGCGATTATTGACCATGAAGATTACCACGCAAATTAAGAGCAGCGATAAAATTACCGAATAAATAATGCGAATTACTGATGCTAGGAAATTCATGTCATAAACAGTTTCAATTAGCGGTTAACAGTTTTTCAAGCTCTTCGTCATATTCCGGTTTTTGTTTAAACCAGGATTCAAAGCCGATTAACGCCTGTTCGACGAGCATACCAATTCCGGTGATGATTTTATTTTTACGTTTTTGCGCTGATTTTAACAGATCAGTCATTAGCGGTTTATAGACGATATCATAAACAATTGTCGAGCTGTTAAGATTTTTTAAATCAAGCAATAAAGGTTCCTGGCCGATCATTCCAAGTGAAGTTGAATTTATCAACAAATCACAACTGATAAGATTTTTTTCAAAATTTTTTGCGTTAAAAAATTGCATTTCGCATTTTTTTTCAGTGGCGAAGTTGGTAAAATTTTTTATTAATTCGTCGGCACGATTTTTATTGCGATTAGTAATAAAAATTTTTTTTACGCCGGATTTTATCAGCGCATAAACTATAGCCCGCGTAGCTCCGCCGGCTCCGATGATAAAAGCATTTTTGTTTTTTAGATCAAATTCCGGCGCGCAATTTTTCAGATTATTTAAAAACCCTTCGGCATCGGAATTATGTCCAAAAAGTTTTTTGTCTGCTGTGATGATTACAGTGTTAACCGCGCCGGTTAATTTGGCAGTTTTGCTTTTGTGATGACAGATTTTGAAAATTTCTTCCTTATGCGGCAAGGTAACGTTGAAACCAGCAAATCCTTGGTCCACAAGGCTTTTTACCTCTTTTTGCAAATCGTTTTTAGTGACACGAATTGCTTCATAAGAGCCATCAATCGCATATTTTTTTAGAAAAAAATTGTGAATTTTTGGTGAAAGTGAATGTGAAATCGGATCACCGATTACTGCTGCTTTAATCACGCTTTCGCCCCCTCAATTACTCCTGCTGTTTCCGGTTTTGCATCTGCCGCGCCTGCTTTGGCATCCTCTTCGCGTTTAGCCTTGAGCGCTCCATGGTCGGGCATGTAAGGTTCCTGTTTTGGAATTTTAACTTTTGGCAGAAGACGCGAAGTGAAAAATTTATCTTTAAAATAAAAAATCTTTTTCGATTTGATCGGCGGTTGTGATTCGATCAAAATGATTTGTTCATCACGCGGCAGTTGAATCACTTCCTGCGGCAACAACAAAGCGCGCTGCACATCGGAAACATGCAAAGAACGGGCGCCGGGATTGAGATCAAGATATTTCGGCTTGTTGTAGGAAATTTGTGTGGCGGTTTTATTGCCTAAAAGTTGTGAAATTAAGTTTGCGGTTTCCATGTTGTTGGCGGCGAAAGTGACGCGGTAAGTTGCGTTGGAAAGGAATGAATTCATGCCGCTTTCTTCATAAATTCCTTTGAGTTGTTCAGTGTCTTGAATGATTAAAAACAGGCGCACGCGATAACCGCGGAAATAGGCGATGCCGGCAAGAAATTGTTCCATTTTTCCAAGCGTCGGAAATTCGTCCATCATCATCAGCACGCCAAATTTTTCGTGAGGTTGTGGCAAACGCGCGGTGAAAAAAGCGGCGGCCTGTTGATAAAACATGTTCATCAGCGGTTTTAAGCGCGAGATATTATCTGGCGTTAAACCAACATAGCAGGTGTGTGGTGAGATTTTAAATTCATGGAGATTGAAATCAGAAGTGGCAGTTGTGGTATCAATCAAAGGGTTGGACCAAAGTTCAAGAGATGAGTTGGCAGTTGAGGTGACGGATCCACGTTCCTTATCGGGTTTTTGCAGATAGGAAGCGATATTCATGTAGGAAACCGGATGGATTCTTTTGCCAAGAGTGTCGAGCACAACTGCCAAATTATAGACCACATCGTCATTTCTCAAAGTGCGTACAACTTCACCCAAAGTTGCTGGCTTTTCAACATCCGGGCAAACGAGATAAAGCATGATACCGGTGAGCAAAGCGCGTGCTTCATTTTGCCAGAATTCCTGTTCGGGAAGTAGGAAATTACAGATTTTTTGCACATCATCCACCATCTGGCCGGGTTTTTTGCTGATCCAATCCATTGGGTTATAGCAATGTGAAACTCCGTCAGGATCGGCAGGATTCCATAAAAAAACTTTCTGTTTGAGATTTTTGCGCCGCCAGCCGGAAGTGAGTTCATAGTTTTCCAGCTTGATGTCGTGAACAATCACCGAATCTTTCCAGAACAACAAATTTGGAATTACAAAGCCAACACCTTTACCGGAACCGGTTGGCGCAAAAAGCAAAATGTGCTGATAGCCATCGGCAATCAGTAATTTATTTTTGTGTGTGCCAAGCAAGACGCCGGTTTTTGCGCGCAAACCCATTTTTTTAATTTCGTTGTCAGTTGCAAAGTGAGAATCGCCGTGGATTGATTCCGGTTTTTTGAATGGTCGCCAATCCATAATTGGAGCGCGGAAAGTCCAGGTTAGTGTCATCAGCAGGGCATATGGCAAAATCGTGGTTATCCATAATTTTATCGTAAAGCCGTTATAGCTTGAAGTTGTGAGCTTTTCGGAATTGGCAAAATAGAACTTCCAATAGGCCGACATGGTTTTGGCGAGGTAAATAAACTGCTTGTCGAGTGTGAGTTTTGAATAGGCTTTAATGACTTCCCAATTGCCGTTAATACTGACTATCACCAATGTTCCGGTGATGTAAAAACAGAATGCAAGAACAAAACAGATCAGAAGCGTTATGATTACAAAATTACGAGAATTCCGCAGTAAGGGATTGTCGTTTGTTGCTGCCATTATTTTGAAAATTCGATATGAAATGAACGAATTTTTTTTAAAAAGAACTTACGAAGTTGCAATTAAACTTTTTGCTGCGGCGACCGCTTCATAACTGATTGTTTCTCCTGACAACATACGCGCTATTTCGATTTCGCGATTTTTGCTGTCGAGATTATGAATTACGGTTCTGATTTTTTTATCGGCGGAAATTTTACTGATTTTAAAATGGGTTTCAGCTTTTGCGGCGATTTGCGGCTGGTGAGTAACAACCAGAATCTGCAGATTTTCTGATAACATTTTAAGACGTCTTCCAACCGCGTCGGCCGCGCTTCCGCCAATACCAACGTCAATTTCATCGAAGATCATTGTTGGTATGGATTTGATACCGGTTAATGCCACTTTTAATGCCAGCATAAAACGCGAAAGCTCGCCGCCGGAGGCGATTTTAGAAATGTCGTCGAAGGGATTTTTGTTGGTTGATGCGGTGAAGCGGATGTGGTCGAGGCCTGTTGTAGTGGTAAGTGGTAAGGGGTTAGCGGTAAGTTTAATGGAGAATTTTACATCTTCCATCTTGAGAAATTTTAGCTCTTCTTCGACTTTTTGTGATAAGATTTTTGCGGATTCCTTTCTTCTTTTTGACAATTCGTTAGCGATTTTTTGATATTGTTGAAGTAGGGTGGAGTGTTGAGTTTCAAGGTTTGTGGTGATTTCTTCCTGGTTTGAAATCAGTTTTAGTTTTTCTTTCGCATCCAAAATTATGTTTGGCAATTCAGCAATCTGTGTGTTGAATTTTCTGGCCAGGCTTCTGATAAAAAATAGTCTTTCTTCAATTTCTTCGAGATTATTTTCTGCCGCGGAAATTTTTTTGATAAAGCTCTCGAAGCTTGAAATTGCTGAATCGATCTCACCTGTTTGCTGATCAATTTTGTCGTTTAATTTTTCAAACTCTTCCTTTTTTTCGGGCAAAAAATTTTCAATGATGTTGTTGCTACGCAGCAGAATTCTTTGTGCGGCGATGAGTTGTGAGCTGGCTTCGGTTATGTGGTTATTTAGTTCGCTTAAAAATTTCAGGATTTTTTCTTTGCCAATCAGCTGATCTTTTTCTGACGTCAATTTCACTTCTTCATCTGGCTTCAGATCAGCATCTTCAAGCTCTTTTACCACATGCTCAAGATAATCTTTTTCTTTTTGTGCCTGTTCTTTTTTTGATTTGAGATCAGAAATTTTTGCTTCGGTTATACGCAAATTTTCATAAATTTTTTTAAGCTCATCCAGGAGAATTTCATTGTCGGCAAATTCATCGAGAATGGCGAGATGAGTGGATGGGTTGAGGAGTCCGCGTTGATCATGTTGTCCATGAATTTCAACCAAAGTTTCACCGATTTGTGCCAGAAGATTTACGCCACATGCGATGTCATTAATAAAAACTCTGGAAGCGGAATTTTCCTGAATAATTCTGCGAATCCTTAATTGGCCTGGGTTTTCAACATCAAGCATTTCATATTCTTTTAGCAAACCTTGGCAAATTTTATTTTTGGAAATGTCGAATTCTGCCAAAATTTGCGCACGGTTTTCGTCATTTCCAATCAGTCGCAGATTTGAACGAAATCCAATGGTGAGTCCAAGAGCATCAAGCAAAATTGATTTTCCCGATCCCGTTTCTCCGGTCAAAACGCAAAGGCCGGAAGTGAAAGCGATTTCAGCTTTGTCGATCAGGACGATGTTGTTGATTGAGAGAGATTTGAGCAAAATTTACGATTTACGATTTACGATTTATGATTTATGATTTGCGGGTTTTTAAATCGTAAATCATAAATCGTAAATCATGTTTATCCTCGACCCCAAATTAGAACTCGATACTTTCTTCATTTCCGATCTCAAATTTTCGCGCCTTCTTTTGATGAATGATGTTAATTATCCATGGTTGATCCTAGTGCCGCGAAAACATGATGTAATTGAGTTAATTGATCTTTCTTTTGACGAACAAATTGAGCTTTTGCGTGAAATAAATCTGGTTGGAAAAATTTTGCAGGAACATTTTTTTGTAGAAAAACTCAACATTGCTGCACTTGGAAATGTGGTAAAACAGCTGCATATTCACATCATCGGCCGCAAAAAAAATGACATAACTTTCCCAAAACCGGTTTGGGGAAATGCCGCCATTAAGCCTTATGCAGAAAAGGATGCGCAAGAAATAATCCTAAAAATTAAATCATGTCTGGATCAGTTTTATTAAAACAACTTTCCTATCGCTCCAACCATCGCGGCTGTAAAGAAACCGATATTTTGCTTGGAAAATTTTTTAATGAAAAATTCTCTGAATTGAATTTGCAGCTTTATCAGCGCTTTATTGCGGAGGATGACGCGCTAATTTATGATTGGATTTTGGACAGAGAAAAAGTGAAAGATGAATATCTGGAGTTAGTGCAAAAAATCAGAGA